>JAESFK010000134.1_pt1 | contig 62344 bp, 58 predicted proteins | sample 9269391 | NCBI WGS metagenome assembly JAESFK01 (sample SAMN14506231, study PRJNA617097) | algae metagenome | isolation source: Drouetiella hepatica UHER 2000/2452 and co-occurring heterotrophs from... | place: Slovakia: Slovak Paradise National Park, Hrabusice, Kosice Region | collected 2000-01-01
AGGGCGAGCTGGATGACATTTCGGGCGTCGGCCAGACCAAGGCTGCCCATGCCCTGACGCCCAACATTCCCGGCGCGCGACACGTGCACTGGGAGCAGCCGCGGGTCGGCCATTACGGCATCTTCAACGGCCGCAAGTGGCGTGAACAGATCATGCCGCGCGTCCGCGCCTTCATTCGCGAGAACGACGCCCGCTAGCACCGGAAGGCAACCGTCGCGGCTCGCGCTGCGTTGCCTGTCCCATGGGTATCGAACAACAGTGGCAAAACGCAGCCAACGTACTGGTCGCGTTGGTCACCACCTATGGCCTGAGGGTTCTCGGCGCCGTCATCATCCTGTGCGCGGGCTGGATGACGTCGCGGATGCTCTACACGGCGGTGGTGCGGCTCTGCCAGAAGTCGCCGCGCATTGATCGCACGGTGGCGCTCTTCATCGGCAACGGCGTTCGCTACACGGTTCTCGTCTTTACCTTCGTCGCCGTCCTGACGACCTTCGGCATCGCCACCACGAGCTTCGTCGCCGTCCTGGGCGCCCTGGGCATCGCCATCGGCCTGGCGCTGCAGGGCACGCTCAGCAACCTCGCCGCCGGCATCATGCTGGTCGTCTTTCGACCCTTCCACATCGGCGACCGGGTCGAGACCGGGGGAATCACCGGCACCGCGCGTGAGATCAACCTGTTCTTCACCGAGATCGACGGCGACGACAACACCCGCATCATCATCCCCAACGGCAAGCTGTGGGGAGATGTCCTGAAGGTGCCGACCCGCAACGACACGGCCCGATTGGAATTCCGCGTACCGCGGCCCGCCAACGAAGACATCGACACGTCGATCTCCCGGCTTCGCGACACGATCGAGCGCGATGCCCGGGTTCTCAACGTTTCGGCGATCGGCATCGATACGCTTGAGGCAGACAAGTACACACTGGCCGCACAGGTGTGGACGCAGCGGGAGCAGGTCCAACAGCTCAAGTACGATCTCAATCGTGGGATCAAGCAAGAGTTCGACCGCGAGCCGGCGGCTGTGGAGCGCCAAACCGGATAGGGCTAGCATGGCCCGATGACCGACCTCCCCGTCACCCTCTCCGAGTGGAAGCCCGCCCCCTTCGATCTAAAGGGGGAGACGGTATTCGCCATCGGCGACGTCCATGGCTGTGCGGCGGAACTCGGCGCGCTCCTGGACTCCATCGCCGCACTCGCCGGTGAGGCCGCGGGCCGGCGACGGCTGATCTACCTCGGCGACATGATCAACCGCGGCCCCGACAGCGCTGGCGTGCTCGAACTGTGGGCGCGCAACGAGGAGGCGCACGGGGTCGACCATGTCGACCGGCTGATGGGCAACCACGAGATCATGATGATGCTCACGGTCGTCGGCGGGCCGCACGCGCACAAGGCCGAGACCATGTGGCTCAGCAAGCGCATGGGCGGCCACATTCTCCTCGACGAGATGGCGGCCCGCGCCGGACGCTCGGCGCCGCACGCCGACCAGGCCCTGCTGCACGATGCCCTCGGCGAGACGGTGGTGCACCGCCTGCAGGGCATGCGTTCGCATGTCCGGCTGGGCAACACGGTGTTCGTCCATGGCGGCCTCGATCCCCATGCCGACCAGGACGAGTTTCTCGCCCGGCCCTGGCTGATCTTCACCGAGGCGCGCTGGGCGTGGATCAATCACGGCTTCCTCGACTGGAAGCAGGGCTTCGGCGGCACGCTGGTGGTCCATGGCCACACGCCGCCCGACAAGCACACGGCGATCAGCGGCATGGAAGACCCGCATCTGTTCGAGGGCGACCGCCTGGGTCTCGACGGCGGCAGCGCCCGCACCGGTATCGTGACCGGGGCGCAGATCCAGGATGGCCGCTATCGGATTCTCAAAGCCGGCTTGCCCCTCGAGGCTCCCGTCTCTTCCGACGCCGGATGAGCTGAATTATTTCGGGCCGGGCTGTCGGCACGAGGCCCGTTCCCGCGTCCTCCGTCCAACAGGAGCCGAAGATCCATGCTCTACGCCATCCTTTGCTACAACTCCGAGGAAGCCATCGGCGCGTGGTCCAAGGACCATCACGACGAGACCATGACCAGGCTCTACGCGGTGAACGACAAGCTCGCCCGGCAGGGACGGCTGGGGCCGGTGGCCCGGCTGCTGCCGACGACAGCGGCCACGACCCTGCGCAAGGGGCGCGAGGAGATGGTGATCGACGGCCCCTTCGCGGAGACCAAGGAACAGCTGCTCGGCTTCTACGTCATCGACTGCGCCTCGCTGGAGGAGGCGCTCGACACGGCGAAGGAGCTGGCCAGGGCCAATCCCGGGACCGGCAGCTACGAGATCCGGCCAGTGGCCGAATTCCATCCCAGCCAGCTTCCTGAAAGCACGGCGGCCTCATGAACGATCTCGGCTGGATCGATCCGGTTCTGACAGCGGCCCGCCCACGCGTGATGGGCGCGCTGCTGCGCTATTTCCGGACTCTCGATACCGCCGAGGAAGCCTTCCAGGAAGCCTGCCTGCGCGCCCTCAAGAGCTGGCCACAGAACGGCCCGCCGCGCGATGCCGCCGCCTGGCTGATCCTGGTCGGCCGCAATGCCGCGATGGACCAGGTCCGCCGGCAAGCGAAGCAGACGGAATTGCCGGACGAGGCGGTCATGTCGGACCTCGACGATGCCGAGGCCTCGCTGGCCGACCGGCTCGACGGGGAGCACTACAAGGACGACATCCTGCGGCTGCTGTTCATCTGCTGCCATCCCGAACTACCCGCGACGCAGCAGATCGCGCTGGCCCTGCGCATCGTCTGCGGCCTCTCGGTGAAGCAGATCGCCCAGGCCTTCCTGGTGGGCGAGGCCGCGATGGAGCAGCGCATCACCCGGGCCAAGGCCCGCATCGGCAATGCCGGCGTGGCCTTCGAGACACCGGGCGCACCGGAACGGGCCGAACGGCTCGCCGCCGTCGCCGCTATGATCTACCTGCTCTTCAACGAGGGATATTCGTCCAGCAGCAGCCGCGAGGCCGAGGCGCGCAAGCCGCTGGCCGAGGAGGCGATCTGGCTGGGCCGCCTGCTGCTGCGTCTGTTTCCCGCCGAGCCGGAGATCATGGGCCTCACCGCGCTGATGCTCCTGCAGCGGGCGCGGGCGAAGGCGCGCTTCGACGGCGACGGCAATGTCGTGCTTCTCGAAGACCAGAATCGCAGCCTGTGGAGCCGGCCGCGCATCGCCGAAGGACTGGCGCTGATAGATAAGGCGATGCGCCACCGCCAGCCGGGCCCCTATCAGATCCAGGCCGCGATTGCCGCGCTGCATGCCCGGGCTCAACGCGCCGAGGACACGGACTGGGCCCAGATCGACCTGCTCTATGCCAACCTCGAACGGCTGCAGCCCTCGCCCGTGGTGACGCTCAACCGCGCCGTCGCCGTTTCCAAGGTGAAGGGCCCCCAGGCCGCGCTTGAAATGATCGAACCGCTGGGAGAGCGGCTGAAGGGCTACTTCTATTTCCATGGCGTCAAGGGAGCGCTGCTGGAGCAGCTCGAGCGGCCCCTCGAGGCCCGAGAGGCTTTCGGCCGCGCGATTGCCCTGGCCACCAGTCCGGCCGAGGCAGCGCACATTCGCCAGCATCTGGACCGGCTGTCCCGCTAGAAAAAACTCGGCGGCAATGTCGGAGGCCGCATCGGCCGTTCGTCCTCGGCACATGACATCAGCCAAGGAGACCGTCATGACCCCCGCCGTCCAGCCGCCCGTCCTCGGTGGCCCCTGCCCCTATCTTTCCGTCAGCAATGCCGCCAAGGCCGCCGAATTCTACGTCGCGGCGCTCGGTGCCCACGAAGTCATGCGCATGCCGCCCGACGACAAGGGCCGCTACATGCACATCCATCTGGTGATCAACGGCGGGTCGCTGATGCTGGCCGACGCTTTCCCCGAGCACGGCGCGCCCCTGGAGAAGCCGGCGGGCTTCATCCTCCATCTGCAGGTCGACGATGTCGACGCCGCCTTCGACAAGGCGATGAAGGCGGGCGCCACCGTCGCCCTGCCGGTCCAGGACATGTTCTGGGGCGATCGATACGGCCAGTTCCGCGATCCGTTCGGCGTCCTGTGGTCGATGGGCGCTCCGATCAAAAAGGGCTGAGTTCGAGTTCGCCGGCGGATCAAGGGAGCGCGCCACTCCAGTGGTGCGCTCCAATGAGCTGTCAGCCGAGCAGGCTCTGGATCTGCTCGGCGAGTTGCTGCTGCTGGTAAGGCTTGTTGAGGCGCGGAAGCACGAACCTGGAGCTCGTCGGAAGATCGGCATAACCGGTGGCGAGCAGGATCGGGAGGGCGGGCCGCAGGCCGCGGGCCTCCTCGGCGAGTTCGAGACCGGTCATGCCCGGCATCGCGTAATCCGTGATCATCAGATCGATCGGTCCGCCGGAACGCAAGACTTCGAGCGCCTCCGGCCCCGACGAGGCCTTGACGACCGTGTGCCCGAGATCCTCGAGGAGCGACGTCGTGCTGAGGCCAATGAGAAAATCGTCGTCGACGAAGAGCAGGGTCGCCCGGCGCTTCGCGCCGAGCGCCGGCGCAGCCGGTTCGGGCGCGGTCGAGCTCGCCGCGCTGCGCGCGACGGGCAACCACAGCTCCGCCCGCGTGCCCTGGCCGGGCGTGCTGAACAGGCGCAGGGCACCTTTGAGCTGTTGGGCGAGGCCGTGGATCATCGAGAGGCCGAGGCCCGTCCCCTTGCCCACGTCCTTGGTGGAGAAGAACGGCTCGATGGCCTTCCGCAGCGTCTCGCTGTCCATGCCCACCCCGGTGTCGGACACGGTCAGGCGCACGTACCGGCCAGCCGCGAGATCGCTGCATCCGTCTCCGCGACATCGAGCGTCAAGGTCAGCGTGCCCCCTTCCGGCATGGCATCCCGGCTGTTGACCGCAAGGTTCAGCAAGGCGAGCTCGACCTGGTTGGCGTCGACATGGGCCGAGGGAATTCCGGCCGGAAGATCCTGGATCATCGTGACCGAAGGACCGAGCGAGCGGTGCAGCAGGTCGTCCATGCCTCGTACCAGCTCGCCGAGGTCGACCGGCCGGGCATCCAGCGCCTGATGCCGCGCGAAGGCCAGCAGGCGCTGCGTCAACGCCGCGCCGCGCTGGGCGCCCTGCATCGCGCCATCGATCAGCCGATCGCTCGAGGGATTTGCCGGCACGCGTTTGCGCAGCAGTTCGAGATTGCCGATCACCGCCGTCAGCAGGTTGTTGAAATCGTGCGCGACGCCGCCCGTGAGCTGGCCGATCGACTCCAGCTTCTGCATCTGCCGGAGTTGCGCCTCCGTCCGTTCGCGCTCGGCGATCTGGGCGAGAAGCTCATCATGCGCGCTGCGGAGCTGCGCCGTCCGCTCCCCGACACGTTTCTCTAGCTGTTCGTTGATGCCCTGCAGCGCCGCTTCCGCCGTCTTGCGCGCGGTGATCTCCGAGGCGAGGCCGACGAAACGCCGCGGCGAACCGGCCCCATCGCGGACCAGGCGCGCGCGGACGTCGAGCCAGAGGATGGTGCCGTCCGGCCGCTCAAGTCGGAGATCTGCCGCGAAATCCTCATCGGACGCAATGCTGTGACCGAGGCGCTGAACCAGGCGCGCCCGATCGTCGGCTACGATCCCACGCAGCAGCTCATCGAGCTCGACCTCCTTCTCGACCGAGCGTCCGAGGATGGATTTTCCCTCGACTGAGATCGCAAGTCGCGAGGTCGCGAAGTCGAACTCCCAATCGGTCAGCCGGCCGGCATGAAGCGCCGTGCGCAGACGCACGTCGCTTTCTCGCAGATGGGCGAGCAGCCGCCGCGTATCATGCTGGCGGCGCCGGCCCTTCACGGCAGCCCGCGCGACACTGATCAGCGTGGTGGGATGGAAGGGCCTCTCGATGAACGAGACGTTGCCGAGGGTCTCGAGCCAGCGGGAGGCAATCGGATTGCGCTCGGGACCTCCCCCCTGGTCGGTTATGAGAAGAAAGGGGAGGTCCGACCACGGGGGCTGGTTGGCGAGCCAGTCCGCAAGAGGCTTGAGGTCGGCACCTCGGATCGCTTCCTCCGTCATCAGCAGGAAAGCGACATCGTCGTCCAGGAAATCGACCACCGTCGCCAGACGGGGGCACACGATACAGGAAACGCCCGTCGATTCGATCAGAGAGGACGCCACTGCGGCATCCCGGCCTCTCGGGGCCAGCACCAACGCGCGCGGACGTCCATCCGTTCGGAGAAAGGTCATTCGCGTGCCGCCGGGCGTGCGGGTGCGCGATCGCCGGGATAGGAGGGCGTGCCGCGAAGAACGCCCTGGAACGCCGCCAGCGGCTCACCGATGTGCAGACCCCCATCGATCCAGAACTCGCGTATCGTTTCCTCGTGTCGGCCACCGCGCTTCTTGATCACGGAGAGCGCGCGACGCACCGATCCCTCCGCCTCGAAGTAGCGCAGCAGGATCACGGCGTCGGCAAGATAGGTCACGTCGACCGGCGATCTCATCTCGCCGACCAGCCCATGCTGGGCGACCGTGAGAAACGTCGAGACGCCCTTACGGTTGAGATACTGAATCAGCTCATGCATGTGCAGGATCAGGGCGTTCTCCTGCGGCATCGACGCCTGGTAACCGTTGATACTGTCGATCACGACCGTCTTCATCGCGGGGTCGTCCGCGGCCTGGCGGACCGCGTGGGCGAATTCCCCGGGCGACAGCTCGGCGGCGTCGAGCTGCGTGATCGACAAGCGGCCCGTGGCCTGCATCCCGGCGAAGTCGAAGCCCAGCGCCATGGCGCGTTCGACCAGCAGGTCCAGTTCCTCGTCGAAGATGAATATTGCCGCCTTGTCGCCCTTGCGAACGGCTTCCGCCACAAACTGCCACGCCAGGGTCGACTTGCCCGAGCCCGCGGGCCCGAGCAGCAGGGTGCTCGTTCCCTGCTCTATGCCGCCGCCCAGGAGAGCGTCGAAAGCCGGCAGTCCGGTGGCGATGCGACCACGGGCAACCGTGCGCCGGCTTTCAGCCGCCACCAGTCGCGGAAACACCCGTGCACCGCCGGTGCGAATGACGAAATCGTGGTAGCCGCCGCGAAAGCCTTGCGCGCGATACTTCACCACCCTCATGCGTCGCCGTTCGCCGCCGTACTCCGGCGTCATTTCCTCGAGCCGGATGACCCCGTGCGCGACGCTGTGCACCGTCTTGTCGAGGATGTCGGTCGTCAGGTCGTCGAGCATGAGCACAGTGGCGCCGAAGCGCGCGAAATAGTGCTTCATCGCCAGGATCTGGCGACGATAGCGCAGCGAGCTCTGGGCGAGCAGCCGGATCTCCGAGAGCGAATCCAGAACGATGCGCTTGGCCTTGCTGCGCTCGACCGCCTCGAAGATCAGCTTGATCGTCTCGCCGAGCTCGAGATCCGAGGAATAGAGCAGGCTCTGCTGTTGGTCGGCATCGAGCAGGCTCTCCGGCGGGACGACTTCGAAGACCTCGATATTTTCGTCGATCTCCCAACCGTGGGCCTCCGCCGTGGCGCGCAGTTCGGGCGCGGTCTCGGACAAAGTGATGTAGAGGCCCTTCTCCCCGGCCCTGGCGCCTTCGAGGAGGAAGCTCAACGCCATGGTGGTTTTTCCGGTTCCCGGGCTGCCCTCCAGCAGGAACACACGACCGACCGCAAGACCACCGAGAAGAATCTCGTCGAGTCCCGGGACCCCCGTCCGGTCCTTCGACTTGCTCGTCGTGGCCGCCATCCGACTTCTCCGTTCTTACCGGCCCACGCGGGAGCCAAAAAACGCCCGCCCGAACCCGGGACAGCGCGGTTTTCAGAACGAAGAGGAAGCGGGAAAAGTTCCGGAATCGGCCCTCGTCAGGTGGCCCGGGGTTGGATGATGGCCAGGAATTCAGCCCCGTAGCGCTCCAGCTTGGCGTCGCCGATTCCATGGATTTCGCGCATCGCGGCCGGGGACGACGGCCGGTGGGTCGCCAATTCGACCAGCGTGCGGTCGGAGAAGACGACGTAAGCGGGCACGTTCTGCGCCCGCGCCAGCCGCGTGCGCAGTGTGCGCAGCGAGTCGAGCAGTTCGCTGTCGGCATCGCTCACGATCGCCGCCGCCGTGGCCCGCCCGCGGCGCTCGCCCTTGGACGTTGCCGACGACACGATCTTGCGCAGCTCGACCTTCTGCTTGCCCTTCAGGACGGCCCAGCCTTCGTCGGTAACCCACCAGCGGCCATGCTCCATCAGGTCCTGGGCGATCAGCCCGACCGCCGAGAGCTGACGGAAGATCGAACGCCAGTCCGCAGACTTGCGGTTCTTGCCGACACCGAAGGTCGGCAAGGCGTCGTGCTTGAACTTCGCGACATTGTCGGTGAGGTCGCCCGTTAGAATGGCGACGAGATGCTCGATGCCGAAGCGTTCGCCGGTGCGCACGATGGCGGACATCGCCTTCTGGGCATCGATCGTCGCGTCGAACAGTTCGACGCCCTCCACGCAGAGATCGCAGTTGCCGCAGGGCTCCGACGCTTCGCCGAAATAGCCGAGCAGGGTCTGGCGCCGGCAACGCGGCGCCTCGGCGAGCGCCAGCAACGCGTTCAGCCGCTGGCGTTCGATGCGCTTGCGTTCGTCGGAGGAATCGCCCTGCTCGATCTGCAGGCGGCGGAGCTGCATGTCGCCCAGCCCGTAGAGCGTCAGCGTGTCGGCCGGCAGACCGTCGCGGCCGGCGCGGCCGATCTCCTGGTAGTAGGCCTCGACGTTGGACGGCAGGTCGGCGTGGCAGACGAAGCGCACGTCGGGCTTGTCGATGCCCATGCCGAAGGCGACGGTGGCGGTCATCACCAGCCCGTCCTCCTGCTGAAAGGCGTCCTGGTTGCGATCGCGCACCGACTTCTCGAGCCCGGCATGATACGGCCGGGCGTTGATCCCCGCAGCCCTGAGGGTCTCGGCAAATTCCTCGACCTTGCGGCGCGACGAGCAATAGACGATGCCGCTCTCCCCCGGATGGGCCTGCACGAAGGACAGGACCTGGCGTGTCGAACGCTCCTTCGGCTTGAATGCCAGCCGGAGGTTGGGGCGGTCGAAGCTGCGTACGAAAACGCGCGGCTCCGAAGCGAAAAGTTTCTCGACGATGTCGCCCCGCGTCGGCGCATCGGCGGTGGCGGTGAAGGCCAGGGTCTGCAGGCGGCCTCCGATCTGTCGCGCGAGGTTGCCCAACGTCAGGTATTCGGGCCGGAAGTCGTGCCCCCATTGCGAGACGCAATGCGCCTCGTCGATGGCCATCATCGTGACCTGCGCCTCGGCCAGCATCTCGACCGTATCGGGCCGCGCCAGCCGCTCCGGCGCGACATAGAGCAGGCGCAGTTCACGGCGCCGCAGGAGGCCCATCACCCGCGCATTCTCGGCCGGCTCGTTGCTCGAGTTGAGGCTCCCAGCGGTTACGCCGGCGGCGGTCAGCGCCTGGACCTGGTCGCGCATCAACGCGATCAGCGGCGACACGACGAGGGTCAGCCCCGGTCGCGCAATGGCGGGAAGCTGGAAGCAGAGCGACTTGCCGCTGCCGGTCGGCATGACCGCCAGCACATTCTCGCCGGCCAGCACGGCGCGCACGATTTCCTCTTGGCCCGGCCGGAAGGCGTTGAATCCAAAGACGGAATGCAGGAGCGCGCGGGCGTGGGAGAGAGGGTCATCCATCGTCGGGGGCAACCTACCCCTGTGGGACCGCCTGCGACCATGTGGAACGCCGTCGCTGGGGGAGAGTTCTTCCCTTGGTTCCGTACCGGATAAAGACCATTTCAAGGCGGAACCCGCACCCCCTGTGCTCGTTCATCTGCCAACAAGAGGGGATACGTATGCTGGGATTGAGCCTTGCTGTCCTGTTGGCGGCGGCGGGCATCGTGGCCTTCCCGTGCTGGCGGCACAGCGCCGGGTGGGGATTTGGCCCGAGCACCGTGGCGGGAGGCCTGCTTTTTCTGGTCGCAGCCTTTACGATCGGCGACCGTGCGGTCCCGCATTCGCAATCCAGCGCGCCGGAGCGCCCGGTCCCTCATCGCGCCCATTCGGTGGTCGCGCAGGGGGAGGCCCTTCGCTAGCGGTCATCAACCGTACTTCGGCCATCAAAAGCGCGTAGGATGAACCCCATGGCCCGACGATGCGGAGATTTTCTCCGCCTCGACGCCAGGAAACCAATATTCCCATGTCCATGAAGCATCGCCGCGGCAACCGCGAGACGAAGAAGCCCAAGCAGGACAAGGCAAAGGTCGTCGCGCCGACCTTTGCATCCTCCATCGCCTCCGCCGTGAAGCCGGCCGCTCCCGCCAAGCGCAAGTAGCCCTCAGCCCAGAGTCACCACGATGGTCCGCCGGGCGACCTCGTCGCTCAGGCGGATCACCGCCTTGCCGTCCGTCACCGGCTGCGTGGCGCCGTCAAGTTCGACGGCGACAACACCACCGCTGACGCCCGCGGGATTGCGCACCTCGATCTCGTAGACGGACCCACGCAGAGTAAGGGTCATCTCGAAACCCGGCCACGCTGCCGGCACGCAGGGCGCCAGCTCGAACCGGTCGCCCTTCACCTTGAGTCCGAGGATCGACTCGACGCCGGCGCGGTAAAGCCAGCCGGCCGACCCCGTGTACCAGGTCCACCCGCCGCGCCCGACGTGTGGCGGCACCGAATAGACGTCGGCCGCCACGACATAAGGTTCGACCTTGTAGCGCAACACGCCGGCACGAGTCGCCGCATGGTTGATCGGGTTGATCAGCGCGAAGAGTTCGTGCGCCTTTTCGCCCTGGCCCAGCGCCGCGAAGCCCATGATCGACCAGGCTGCCGCATGCGTGTACTGCCCGCCATTCTCACGAATGCCGGGCGGGTAGCCCTTGATGTAACCGGGATCGAGCGGGGTCTTGTCGAAGGGCGGCGTGAACAGCAGCGCCAGCCGGTCACCGCGATGCACGAGCATCCCGTCGAGCGACTCCATCGCCTGCGCGGCCCGCACGGGATCGGCTGCGCCCGAGATCGCGGCCCACGACTGGGCGATGGAATCGATGCGACACTCCTCGCTCGCAGCAGAACCCAGCGGCGTACCGTCGTCATAGTAGCCGCGACGGTACCAGGCGCCGTCCCAGGCCTCGCGGTCGAGCGCGGCCTTCAGCGCCGCGGCATGCGCGGTCCAGGTGGCTGCCCGTCGCGCTTCGCCACGACGTTCGGCAATCGGCGCGAACGCAAGCAGGGCCGCATACAGGAACCAGCCCAGCCAGACACTCTCGCCACGTCCCTCTTCACCCACCCGGTTCATGCCGTCGTTCCAGTCGCCGGTGCCGATCAGCGGCAGGCCGTGCGCGCCGGTGGCCAGGCTGAGATCGAGGCCGCGTGCGCAGTGTTCGAACAATGACGCGGTCTCGTCCGCTTGTTCGGGCTGAAAGTAGAGATCGTGCTCGCCCTCGCGCAGCGCCGGACCCTCGAGGAAGGAAACGGGCTCGTCGAGGATCGCGCCATCGCCGGTGGTCTCGACGTAATGCGCGGCGACGGTGGCGAGCCATGCGCGATCGTCCGAGATGCGGGTGCGGACGCCCTGGCCCGCGATCGGGAACCACCAATGCTGGACATCGCCCTCGACGAACTGCCGCGACGCCGCGCGCAGGATGTGGGCGCGCGCCAGCGCAGGCATGGGCACGGACAGCGACATCGCATCCTGGAGCTGGTCGCGGAAACCGTAGGCGCCGCTCGCCTGATAGAAGGCCGAACGGGCCCAGTAGCGGCAGGCCAGCGACTGGTAGAGCAGCCAGCCGTTCAACAGGATGTCGGTTGCCGGATCGGGGGTCTTCACCTGTACCGTGCCCAGGACACCGTCCCAGAATCCCACTGCCTCACGATGCACGGCGGTGAGATCGGCAACCCTGTACCGCGCGATCAATGCCCGCGCCTCGGCCTCATCGGCCGCCTGGCCCAGGAAGCAAACGACCTCGTGCACGCCGCCCGGCGACAGGTCGACGGCGGTCTGCAAGGCCGCGCAGGGATCGAGGCCGGCGCCGAGGCGCTGCGACAGCGGCAGATCGGCGCTGAGCGCGGCGGGATGGTCCATCCTGCCGTTGCGGCCGATGAATTCGCCGCGATCACCCGTCCAGGCGGTCTGGCGTCCCGCGAGATCGGCAAACGCGACCCGGCCGCCATGGTGCAGATTCCATCTGTTGCGGGCGAAGATCGCACCGGTCTCGCCGTCCCGCTCCGTGACGACCGTCGGGCCGGCGGCGCCGCGGGCAAGGCCCAGGACCCATTCGACATACGCCGTGACCGAGAGCCGGCGCGGCCGATCGGAGATGTTGCGGAGGGTGAGCCGGGAGATCTTGAGGGAATCGCCCAAGGGGACGTATTGCAGCAACTCGAGCGCGATGCCGTTGGCGACCAGCTCGAACCGGCTGTAGCCGCGGCCGTGTCGCACGATATACGTCGCCTGCGCGAGCCGCACCGGCCGCGCCGTCGGCGTCCACAACTCGCCGCTGTCGAGGTCACGCACATAGAAAGCCTCGCCCGGCCGGTCGACGACCGGGTCGTTGGACCAGGGCGTGAGCTGGTTGTCGCGGCTGTTCTGCGACCAGGTGTAGCCGCCGCCGTCGGCCGCCACCTGAAAGCCGAACGACGCATTCGAGATCACGTTGATCCAGGGTGCCGGCGTCGACTGGCCGGGGCCGAGGACGGTGACGTACTCCCGGCCGTTGGGCGAGAAGCCGCCGAGTCCGTTGAAGAACTGCAGCGCGCCCAGTGCCACCGGCTGTGGCGGCAATGGCTTCGTGCCGGCCTCCGTGGCCACGGCACGACGGAGCGGTGGCGCCACGCCCCGCGGCGACTTGAGGCGGCCGAGCTGGTCCGACAGGCTGCCACGGCCGCCGCGCATCACCACGCGGGCCAGGGCCAGCAGGAGGGCGCGGGTCTCGGCGGAGATCAGATCGGTGCGCAGGACGAAGACGGCGCCCGGCGCATCCTCGACCCCGAGATGGGTCCGGGACCGGCTGGCACGAACCAGGGTCTCCAGCATGGACTGGAGATCCTGCACGTAGGACGTGCTGCGCTCGTTCAGGATCACGAGATCGACCGACAGACCCTTGAGCTGCCAGTACTCGCGTGCCCGCAGGAGTTCGCGCACGATGCCCGTGTCCTCGATCTCCTCGACCCGCACCAGCACGATCGGCAGGTCGCCGGAGATGCCTTGCGACCACAGGACCGGCGGGCCGGCGAGGCCGCGCCGGATCGCGTCGGGTGATGAACGCAGCGCCGGATTGGCGTAGAGCACGTGCCCCGCCAGACGCTGGAAGTAGCTCGCCTCGACCGCATCGATGTCGAGATGGCGAAGCTGAACTTGCGCCTGCGTCCAGGCGAGCGTCGTAGCGCGCGTGAAGGCATTGACGTCGAGATGGCGGTCGATCGCGTCGAGCACCGATTCGCGTGACGATGCGACCACCGTCCAGTAGGCGATCCGCGCCCTGCCGCCGGCGGGTACCTGCAGGCGCCGACGAAGCGCAAACACCGGATCGAGGACCGACCCGACCGTGCCTGAGAGCCGACGACCGTCGGTCGCCGCGATGGCGTCGCCGATCTCGTTGCCGCGACCGATGAAACGGGCGCGATCCGTCTCGACCTCGGTCTCGCCCACAGACACACCTTCCACCACCGCCAGGTGAGCCGCCCACAGTTCGGGCTCGTCCGGCCCGCGGCGCCGTCGCGTGGCCAGCAGCGCGCCGGTGGCCGGCAGATATTCGGTGTGCACGAACATCTTCGAGAAGGCCTGGTGCGCCGCATCTGCGCCGCGCGGCGCCAGCACGATTTCAGAGTAGGACGTCAGCTCGACGGTACGCGGCAGGCTGCCGGCATTGGTCAACGTCACGCGCCTGACCTCCGCGTCGTCTTCCGGAGAGACGACGACGTCGAGGCTGGTGACCAGCGTACCATCCTGGCGAACGAACTCGGCGCGATCCTCGGCGAACATCACTTCGTAGCGATCGGGGGGCTGGCCAGATGGCTGGGCGGTGGCCGACCAGACGGCGCCGGTCTCGACGTCGCGCAGGAAGATGTAACTCCCCCAGTCGTCGCGCGTCGTGTCCTCGCGCCACCTTGTCACCGCCTGGGTACCCCACTGGCTGTAGCCGGAGCCCGCCGCCGTCAGCATGACCGAATAGCGCCCGTTCGACAGGAGATGTACCGAGGGGCTGGCGGCATGCGGATTGCGCAGGCGCCGCACCAGCGCCGGCTCGGCATCTCTTGCCAGCGCGCTGGCGCCGACTTCCTCGGCGCGCGGATGGGCGACCGCGACGTCGCGCGGCGCCCGCTCCTGCAGCAGCAGCTCCGTCGCCTGAACTCCCGGCTCGGCATGGAAGCGTGACCGCATCACGCCGTCGAGCAAGGCGTTGGCAATGGCCACCACCGTCATGCCTTGGTGATGGGCCATGTAGGCGAGCACGATCGCACGCCTCTCGCCGTCCGGCAGACGCGAGGGCGTGAAGTCGAGCGCCTCGTAGAAGCCGTAGCGGCCGCGTGCCCCGAAGGCGGCCAGCCGTTCGAAGTTGGCGGCCGCCGCCGCGGGATCGACCATTGCGGCCAGGCCGGTGGCATAGGGCGCAATGACGAGGTTCTCGCTCAGCCCGCGCTTGAAGCCGAGTCCGGGTACGCCGAAATTCGAATACTGGTAGGTCAGTTCCTTGTCGCGCGCATTGTAGGCCGACTCCGATATCCCCCACGGCAGACCGAGTTCGCTCGCGTACTGGATCTGCCGGCGGACGACGAGCCGGTTGGTCTTCTCGAGCAGGCTGCCGAACGGCGCACGCATCACCAGCGACGGCATCAGGTACTCGAACATCGATCCCGACCACGAGACCAGGGCCGCGCTGCGGGCGACCGGCGTCACCTCACGGCCCAGACGGAACCAGTGTCGCGCCGGGATGTCGCCCGCCGCGATGGCGATGAAGCTCGCGAGCCGCGCCTCGGAGGCGAGAAGGTCGTAGCAATTGACGTCGAGTCGGTCTTCGGCGACCAGGAAGCCGATCGACAACAGCCGGCGGCGCTCGTCGAACAGGAAGTCGAACTCCATGGCGCCCGCCATGGCGCGCGCGGATGTCTCGATCGTGAGCAGGCGACGAACCAGATCGTCGGTCATCCCGTCGGTCCCGGCGTCGCGATGATGGCTGGCGACCGTGCGATGAGCCGCTTCGATCCAGAACAGCATGTCGGCGCTCTCCGGATCGGCGCGCTCGCTCGCAAGCGTGCGCGCGAGGTCGACGGCGGTCTCCGACAGCGACAGCGCCGCTTCGAGTCGGACCGGCGACTCGGACAGGGCCGCCGCCAGCCCGTCGAACGCCCGAACGAGTTCGGGCCGGGTGACGAGATGGGTACGCCGGTCGTCGGACAACGCCGTCAGGGCCTCGCGGGCGAGATCGAGACTGTCGGAGGCGCCGCGCGCGCCGTCGGGCTTCGCGAAGCCTCGCGAGCGCCAGGCGCCACAGGCGTTGGCCAGCGCGATCAGGTGTCCGGCGAGGTTTCCGCTGTCCACCGTCGAGACGTAGCGCGGCTCGAGGGCACGCAGATCGCTCGTGTCGTACCAGTTGAAGAAATGGCCGCGAAACCGTTGCAGCCTCTCCATCGTCGCGAGAGTGGCCTCGAGGCGCTCCACCGCCTCGGCGGTGCCGACCCAGCCGAACTCGCGGGCAGCGGCCGTCGACAGGAGCAGCAGACCGAGGTTGGTCGGTGATGTGCGATGCGCCACGACGGCAGTCGGCGCCTCCTGGAAGTTGTCCGGCGGCAGCATGTTGTCCGCCTCGGTGACGAACGTCTCGAAGAAGCGCCAGGTCTGGCGCGCAATGAGGCGCAGCGAGGCCGCCTCGGCGGGCTTGATTCGCAGGCTGCCGGCATCGCGGGGCGGGCGGCTCACCCAGTCGGCGACCGCGGGCGCCAGCAGCCAGGCCAGCACGAACGGGGCGGCGACCGGGATTGCCGCCGCGCCGACGAGCCAGACCACGCAGGCGGCAACGAGCGCGACCACGACGCTTCCCGCCATCTTGCCGTAGAGGCCAGGCCACCCGGCCCGCACGCTTTGCTTGGATTGGGCGGCAGTGATCCATTCGAGGAGTCGGCGATGGCTGACCACGAGCCGGAACAAGGTCCGGCCGATTGCGTCGGCCATCAGCCAGGCATGGTGACCCAGGAAGGTGACGAGCAAGGCGGTCTGCAAGGCTGCCGAGACGGCGTCGCTCCACAGCGCATCCAGATGACTGCGGGCGGTGACCTTCGCGTGGCGCGGGAACAGGGCCGCAATCGCGGGCAGGAGCGTGGGCAGCGCGACGACCAGCAGCACGAAGCACGTCCAGACCAGTGCGGCAGCGAGGGGCAATGTCCAGCCCGCCAGCAGGGAGAGGACGGCCGCCGGCGCCGACAGCGTGCGACGCAGATTGTCGAACATTTTCCAGAAGCCGATGGCGGGCAGGAACTCCGTCCGCGCGCCGGGCCCGGTCGATTTCACGACCCCCATCATCCACGGCAGGAGCTGCCAATCGCCCCTCGCCCAGCGATGCTGGCGCGCCGCCGCCACGTCGTAACGCGCGGGAAACTCCTCGACGACCTCGATGTCGGAGGCAAGGCCGGAGCGCGCGAAGGTCCCTTCGAACAGATCGTGGCTCAGCATCATGCTGTCGGGAACGCGACCCCGCAGCGATGCCTCGAACGCGTCGATGTCGTAGATGCCCTTGCCCGAATAGGAGCCCTCTCCGAACAGGTCCTGATAGACGTCCGACACGGCCGATGCGTAGGGATCGATGCCGCTGTTGTTGGAGAAGATGCGCTGAAACCGCGAACCCTCGGCGCCGACCGGCAGCGAGGGCGTGACGCGCGGCTGGAGCACGCCATAGCCTTCAACCACACGGCCCCGGGCCACGTCGAATCGCGGTCGGTTCAGCGGATGGGCCATCTTGCCGACCAGGCGAACGATCGCGTCGCGCGGCAGGCGCGTATCGGAATCGAGGGTCACGACATAGCGCACGTCCGCGGGCAGCGCCCGGCTGGCGCCCGGCGCGACGACGAATGTCGTACCCGTCGAGCCGCGCAGCAGGTGATTGAGTTCGTGCAGCTTGCCACGCTTGCGCTCCCAGCCGATCCAGGCGCCCTGCGCCTCATTCCATCCGCGCCGGCGATGAAGCAGGAAGAACCGATCGCCCCCCTGTTCCCCGGGATAACGGCGGTTGAGGCGCGCGATACCCTCGACCGCGGTCGCGAGCAGGGCCGCGTCCTCCGGCATCGATTCCGCGGGCGCGTCCGTCCAGTCCGACAGCAGGGCGAAATGAATCGCACCGGCCGGGTTGGAGAGATGGTGGACCTCGAGGCTCTCGATCTGTTGCTCGATCGTCGCCTGCGTCGTCAGCAGGGTCGGAATGGCCACCATCGTCCGCAGATGTGCCGGCACGCCGTTGCGCAGCTCGAGGCTGGGCAGCAGCGTGGCGCCGAAGCCTCCGGTGATCAGCCGGTTGACCAGGAGGAGCGCCGCGTCCACCGCGGGCAACAGACCCGCGGCGGCCATCCCGAACAGCAGCGGCCCCTCGAGCCCGAGCAGTGACAGAGCCAGCAGTGGAAGCAGGAGCACGATGCCGGCCGTCGCGGCGACGCCCGCGACATAACCCGCCAGGCCGGTCCGCAGGAGCCGCCGTCGTACGGTGAGCCCCCGGGTGCGGAAGCCGACCGACCGTTCGAAAGCCCGACGGCCGCTGCCGATCAGATGATAGCCCGGCTCGCGCCGCCGCCCGTCTCCGTCGTCGCCGACGGGGCAGTGCGCCGCCACGGCCAGAGCGCGCCGGGCGATTTCCGGCTCGTCGAGCGCCGTGCAGCGGGCGATCTGCTCGATGGCGGTGCGATAGAGGTTGCGGGTCGCAAAATCCATGTCGGTGAAGACACCGCCGGTTCGCAGCACGTCATCGACCGGACTCACCTGCTCGAAGAGCTTCGACCAGTCGACGTCGGAGACCAGACGCATGCTCGTGATGATGTTGCGGACCGTGACGTTGGTCGCGCCCTGCAGCTGATGCTCGCGCCGCACCAGCTCGTCGGCGCTCGTCCCCTCGCGCGCCAGGCGCTTCTCGAGCCAGCCCACCGCCGGGGTCGTTTCGGGATCCTGGTCGCGCAGGCGATGGACGAGCTGTACGGCGAAGCCTTCGGAGAAGTCCCCCCGGTCATACGGGTGGAGCGCCGCGGGGTCCGCCGCGTGATCCTGCAGTCCCAACAGGCGATCGGCGACGAGATCGGCCCGCTCGCGCTCCGCGCGCCGGTTGACGATGCGGCTGGCCGAACGTCGCAGGTTCTCGACCAGCACGATGCGAAGCGTGATCGCGACGGCCCACAGCTCGCCGATGGTGAGCGGTTGGACCGTCTGGTACGCGCGCACGAAGCGGGTGAGCGTCTCGGGATCGAAGCGGCTGTCGGTGTGCGCCACGAAGGCCCATGCCAGGCCGAACACCCGCGGATACCCGGCCAGGGGCCCTTCGCTGAGCTTGGGAAGCTGACGATAGTAGCCGGCGGGCAGGTCGGTGCGGACTTCGCGGACCTGCTGCTCCACGAGATGGAAGTTGTCGAGGAGCCATTCGGCGGCGGGTGTAACCGTCCGGCCGGCATCGACGGCGGCCGCAATCGAACGATAGGCCTCGAGCAGAACGCGTTCATTGTCGCGCAGACGAACGACGAGCGACTTGCCGGGGGTCAGCCCGGCATGGACGGGCTGGCTGGCCGCGAGGCTTTGAGCATGTTGCTCGAGCCGCTCGATGCCGAACAGCTCGCTGCGGATGGCGTCTTCGTCTTCCCGAATAGCAGGGGGCCGCGCGCGCCCGAAGGCGCGCCACGCGAACGATTTCAAGGATATGAGGCCTTTCAGGCTAAGGCGTGCAAGCGACGAAAAATGATCTCGCGCACGCATGAAGCGCCCTCCGGCAAGCGGGGCCGCTATAAAAGGTCTTCTACAGCAAACGGCCAGCGGCGACGAATCGTGCCAGCCGCGTCAACGCGAAGCGTCCCCCACGGTTCCAGGGGACTATTCAGACTCTTTTTGCTATCGCTTTCCGGAGATCATCACGGGAGACCGATCATGCTTCGCGTTGTCACCTTGGCCGCCGCCGTCCTCGCCGTCTCGGCTTTTCCCGCCCTGGCGCTCGACTGCCCCAAGCCGCAGCCGACGGCGAAGCCCGGAATCCTGAAGGAAACCCCGGCCCAGATGGCGGCCGTCGGCAAGCAGCTTGCCGGCGGCGACACGTTCAACGCCATCGCCTCTGCGACGGCCGATCTCCGCGTTCGATATCCCGGCATCGAGAGCGCCGAGGTGGTGAACTATCTCGTCACCGCCTACTGCCCGGCCGTGGCGGCCGACAGCAAGCTGAGCGAAGCGCAGAAGAAGTCGGCCGTCGACGGCTTCGCCGCCCAGGTGATGCGCCAGGTCTATTGATGACGGTCCTCAATGGCGGGCCGCCTGGCCGCCATCGAGGGTCATGACCACGCCGCTGATGTAGCTGGCGCGGTCGGAGGCCAGGAACACGGCGAGGTCGGCGACCTCGTCGGGTTCGGCGGCGCGGCCGAACGGCATGTGCGTGGTCAGTTCCGCCCAACGCTCGGGATCGCCGAACTTCTTTTCGGCCTGCTCGCGCAGCCGCGTCAGCATGCGGTCGGTGCGGGTGGCCGGCGGATTGATTCCCACCACGCGCACGCCGTGATCGACACTCTTCGACCCCACCGCACGGGTGAAGGCCATGATACCGGCGTTGCCCATCGTGCCGGCGACATAGTCGTAGTTGAAGCTCTCGCCGGCCAGGCCGATCACGTTCACGACGACGCCCGCCTTGCGCGCATACATCTTCTCCAGCATGGCGCGCGTGGCATTGATGTAGCCGAACACCTTGAGATCCCAGGCCTCGCGCCACCGGGGCTCGGTCATGCCGAAGATGTCGCCCTGCGGGATGGCGCCGGCATTGTTGACCAGGATGTCGGCATGGCCGACCGCCTCGACGATGCGGCGCGCCGTGTCGCCGTCCGAGAAATCGGCGGGATGGATCTCGACTGGCACGTTGTGGCGGGCGCGGATCTTTTCCCGTGCGGCTTCCAGCGATTCCTTCGAACGCGAGGCGATGTGCACCGTGCAGCCCTCGGCCGCGAAGCCCATGGCGCAGGCGAAACCGATGCCGCGGCTGCCGCCGGTGATCAGCACGGCCTTGCCGGAAAGCTTCAGGTCCATGGGTCGTTTCCCCCGTCGCAGGCTGTTGGAATGGGAGTTTTGCAGGTACCGGCGAGAAACATCGACCCGTAGCGGTAACAGGATACCTGATCCAGGGGTGCGACTCTCACTTCATTTGATTCGTTTATTTCGTTTGTTGCGTTTATTCGCCCGGAAATCGGCTGTTCAACGGCATGTCAGAGCCGATAGACGCTGTCGATGGCGGCGCGTCCGTCCTCGGTCCTGACCCGTCCGTCCTTCACCATCTGGACGAGATGCGCCAGCATCGAGCGGCCGGCTGCCGGATGCAGATGGACCGGCGTGTCGGCGTAGTTCTTGGCGACCATCTGCGGGATGGTCTGCGGCCCGTCCTTGAGACGCGCGATGATCTGCGCCTCGCGGCCCAGCCGATGATCGATATAGGCCTGCACGAACGGATTGGGATCGCGGATCTCGGCGCCGTGCGTGGGGATGTAGAGGCTCTCGTCGCGCGGCAGCAGCTTGCGCAGCGAGGCGAAGTAGTCGGCCATGTTGCCGTCGGGCGGCGAGATCACCGCCGTCGACCAGCCCATCACATGGTCGCCCGAGAGCAGCGCCTTGTCTTCCTTCACCGCGAAGCAGAGATGATTGGAGATATGGCCGGGCGTATGGACGGCCTCGACGTTCCAGCCGTCGCCCTGGATCACGTCGCCATCGTTCAGCTTCACGTCGGGGGCGAAGGAGAAATCGCCCTCCTGCTCGGCGGTCACGCCTTCGGGCGTCGGATGCGGCCCGTAGCTGTAGACCTTGGCGCCCGTTGCCTTGGCCAGCGCCGGCGTCGCCGGCACATGGTCGACATGCGTGTGCGTCACCAGGATGTGCGTCACCGTCTCGCCGCGCAGCGCGCGCAGTACGGCGTCGATATGCTCCTGCTGGTCGGGACCGGGATCGACGACCGCGACGTTGCCGTGGCCGATGATGTAGGTGCCGGTGCCCTTGAAGGTGAACGGGTTCGGGTTGTGGGCGACGACCCGCCGGATCAGCGGCGTGACCTCCATCGCCGTGCCGTAGTCGAACTTGAAGTCTCTGATGAACGGAATGCCGGCCATGGCAGCCTCTTTTGATTGCGCCGACTACGGCGGCGTGAGCTTGTAGAGCGAGTTCCGGATGTCGGCGCTGACATAGACGATGCCGGTGCGGCCGACCGCGACGCCGGTCGGCACCAGGGCCGGCGGTCCGCCGGGGAACGGCGCCAGGCCGATGTCGAGGTTGGAGGCGATCACCGTCTTCGCGCCGGTTGCGGGATCGATGGCGACGACCCTCTTCTGGCCGACTTCGGCGACATAGAGCCGGCCGTCCGGCCCGAGGTCGATGCCCTCGGGACCGGTGAGATTGTCGGCCACCACCCTGCGCGTGCCTGCCACGACGTCGATCTCGGTGACGACGCCGGCCGAGATCTCGGTGATGTAGATCAGCGGGCCCGCCCCGTGCACCATGGCCACCGGACCGCGCAGCTCCTTCATGACGGTACTGCGCTCCTTGCCGTCGGCGCTCACCTTCACGAGGTTGCCGCTCGCCAGCTCGGCCACGTAGATCGTGCCGTCGGCGAACTCGACCGCATCGACGGGGGCCGCGAATTCGGTCAGCGTCGTCACCAGCTTGCCGGTCTTGCGGTCGACCTTCTCGACGGTGTTGGAGAACCAGCTCGACAGCAGCACGTTCTTCGGCCCGACCGAAATGCCGATCGGATAGGCGTGCGTCTCGCCATGCACGCGCAGCACGTCGGTCACGTCGCCGTTGGCGCCGTCGACCTTGCGATAGCTGAACACGTCGGCCACATGCACCGTGTCCTTGCCGCCGTCGCTGCTGACGGCGAGGTCGGCGGGCACCGCGAGCTTGCCCTCGACGATGGTGCGGTGCGCGCCGGTGTGCTTGTCGACCAGGTAGACGCCGTTGTCGGTCATCGAGGTGACGAACAGGCGGCCGCGCGAATCGAAGGCGAGATTGTCGAGCCCTGGCTTCATCGAGGCGACCAGCTTCTTGGCCTTGCTGGTGAGGCTCACGCTCCAGATGCCGCCGGTCCCGGTGTCGACGACATAGACGTTGTCGCGGTTCTGCGGATCGATGTTGGCGGCGGCCGGCGTCTTGAAGCCGGAAGCGATCACCTCGGCGGCGCCGGTCTCGAGATTGACCTTCACGATCTCGCCCTTGAACCAGAGCGGCCCGTAGAGGAAGCCGTCGTCCTTGTGCACCTCGAAACCGTTGAGGCCGCCCAGCTTCTCGGCGATGCGGCGCAGCTCGTTGCGCGCCAGCGGCTTGAAGTCGGGCTTGTCGACGTTCCTGATGTCGATCTCGTAGAGGGCGTCGCCGAGGAAGACCTCGGAGACGAACAGCCGGCCGTCCTTGCCGAACGCCAGCGAGTTGGGGCCGCTCATGCCGTTGGCGACCTCGATGGTCTTGCCGTTGGGCTTGCGCACATAGACCTTGCCGATCAGGAACGCCGTCCACGCCATCGTGCCGTCGTCGGCGAAGGCGATGTCGTCGGCCATGCCGGTCGGCGGATCGATCACCCGGTCGACCTCGCCCGAATCGACCTGCACGCGATACAGCGTCTGGCCGATCACCGAGCCGGCGAAAAGCTGGTCGTCCTTGTTGAAGGCAAGCCCGTGCACGCCATGGAACCATGAACCCGGTACCAGGAACTGCTGGCTGTATTCCTTGGGCGGCGGCGCTTCGGCCTGCTGCGCCCACACGCCACTGGTTACGCCGAACGCAAGCACCGCCGACGCGACAATGCGGCCCAACCCCATCCCATTTCCTCCGACCGTCCCACTCGCGGCGCGGACTTTAGACCGCGTGACCGGTTTTGTAACGCCGAACCCTTCGGCTACCATCAGCGTTCGATAGAAGAACGCTCATTCTGCAGGAGGAAATCATGGCGGGTCCGCTCACGGGACTGACGATCGTCGAACTGGCCGGAATCGGACCGGGGCCGATGTGCTCGATGATGCTGGGCGACATGGGCGCCGACGTGATCCGGGTCGACCGCACCAAGGCGCATGTCATGGACCGGCTGGCCGACCCGAAGTTCGCGGTCCACAACAGGAGCCGCCGCTCGGTCTCCGTCGACCTGCAGAGCAAGGAAGGCGTCGAGGTCGTGCTGCGACTGATCGAGAAGGCCGACGGCATGACCGAGCCGTTCCGTCCCGGCGTCGCCGAGCGGCTGGGGCTCGGCCCCGATGTCTGCCTCGCGCGCAATCCGAAGCTCGTGTACGGCCGCATGACCGGCTGGGGCCAGGAGGGCCCGCTCGCCAAGGCGGCGGGGCATGACATCAACTACATCGCGCTGACCGGCGCCCTGCACGCGATCGGCGGCAAGGACAAGCCGGTGCCGCCGCTCAATCTGGTGGGCGATTTCGGCGGCGGCGGCATGCTGCTGGCCTTCGGCATGGTCTGCGGCCTGCTCGAGGCGCAGCGCTCCGGCAAGGGCCAGGTGGTCGACGCCGCCATGGTCGACGGCGCGGCCCTGCTGCTGGGCGGGATCTACGGCATGGCCGGGGCCGGCCTGTGGAACGACGACCGAGAGAGCAACATGCTCGATGGCGGCGCGCACTTCTACGGCACCTACGAAACCAAGGACGGCAAGCATGTCTGCATCGGCTCGATCGAGCCGCAGTTCTATGCGCTGCTGCTCGAGAAGACCGGCCTGAAGGACGAGGCACTGCCGGCGCAGATGGATCGCAAGGCCTGGGGCCAGCTCAAGGAGCGGCTGGGCACCATCTTCAAGACCAGGACGCGCGACGAATGGTGCGCGATCATGGAAGGCACCGACATCTGCTTTGCGCCGGTGCTCAGCATGAAGGAAGCGCCGTCGCACGCCCATGCCAAGGCGCGCAACGCCTATGTCGACGTGGCCGGCTTCCCGCAGCCCGCCGCCGCGCCGCGCTTCTCGCGCACCAAGGAAGGCGTGAAGGGCCCTGCGGCAAAGCGCGGCCAGCACACCGACGAGATCCTGTCCGAACGCGGTTTCTCGGCCAAGGAGATCGGCGAACTGAAGGCCGCCGGTGTCGTCGGCCCGCAGGCCTGATGTCACATTCATGACGGGACGCCCATGATCCGTGCTTTCGAACTGGCGGTGCAGCAGCTTGGCGATCCCAAGCTGCGCGTCATCGTCTGGCAGTCGCTGGCCCTGTCGCTGGTGCTGCAGATCGCGCTGGGCGTGCTGGCCTGGTGGGGGCTGCAATCGCTGGCGACCTTCCAGTGGTCGTGGGTGAACGAGACGATCCGCTGGCTGGGCGGGGGCGCGGTTGCCGTCCTGGCGCTGATGCTGTTCCCGGCCAGCTTCGGCATCGTCATCTCGATCTTCATGGAGCGGATCGCCGACATCGTCGAGGCGCGGCACTATCCGCAGCTCGGCCCCGCCCGCGGCATTCCGCTCTGGACCGGTCTCTGGTCGGGCATCGTGTTCCTGTTCACCCTGCTGGCGATCAACCTGGTGATGCTGCCCTTCTACGTGGTGGCCCTGTTCGTCGCCGGGCTGGGCGCCGTCCTCTTCTATGGCGTCAATGGCTGGCTGGCCGGCCGCGAATACTACGAACAGGTCGCGTTGCGCCGGCGCGACCCGGCCGAGGTCAAGGCCTGGCGCAAGGCCAATGCCATCACCCTGTGGCTCACCGGCATCGCCATCGTCTTCCTGGGCACCATCCCGATCCTCAACCTGATCGTGCCGGTCCTCGGCGTGGCAACGATGGTCCATATCGCGCAAACGCTGAAGCCGCCCCTTAACCGGCCGACGACACCGCGCTAAAGTGCGGCCATGAAATCTGCATTTGGGGCACTCGCGGCCATCCTTCTGCTGGCCGGCTGCCAGACCGGCGGCCCCCAGGAATATTCGCTGGGCGCCGGGGAGAAGGGCGTCTTCAGTTCGCGCAATGCCGGCTCACCGATTCCGCCCGAGCGCATCAAGGGCCTCGACGAGGCGCAACTGGTCGCCCTGTTCGGCGCGCCGCAGCTCGACCGCAAGGACGGAACGGCCCGCGTGCTGCGCTACAAGTCGGACGCCTGCACCCTCTTCGTGTCGATGTACCAGCGCGACGGCCAGCCCTTCAAAGCCGAGTTCGCCGACGCCTACGACACCCATCTGCGGCCGCTGCCGCCCGACCAGTGCGCCGGTTCGATCGCGGCGCAGAAGAAGCGCGTCGCCTGACTTCGCGGTCAGGTTCAGGTCCCGCTTTCTCCTGACAGCCGCCGCCACAACGCGGCGATGGCTGCACAGGCCCTCTCCCGGGCGATCATGTCGAGATGGCCGAACCCTGGCACCCCTTCGACTGAAAGGCGCGGATTGAGGTCCTTGAGTAGTGGCTCGTACTGCTCCGCCCGGAACAGCTCATCGTTCGCGCCGACGGCAATGATCGTCGGCCGGTCGATGCGCGCAATCTCGCGCCGCCAGTCGCGGCTGAGCTGAAGCCCCGCGGCGAGCCGGAAGGAATAGACCGGCGTGCGAGTCTCGCTCGGCGCTGACGCCGTGGCGAAGCGCACGACCGGCAGACCCTGGAACCAGGGCATGCCGAAGCCGTCGAGGATCGCGAGCGCGATCACCCGTGGCACGGCCACACTTGCCCAGCCGCCGGAGGCCGGTCGCGTCGTGGGGGCATCGGGCGCGATGAACGGCGAGATCGCGAGATAGGCATCGAAGGCCTGCCGGTGGGCGCCGCTGGCCGCGCGCAGCACGAAGCCGCCACCGGACGAGAAGCCGATCAGCGTCTTCTGGATTCCGGGCCTTGTAAGACCGGTCGCCTCGACGAAATCCATGAGGTCGTCGTCGAGCTGATTGCGATACGAGGTGTCGCCATTGGCCGTGCCGCTGCCGCCATGGCCGCGCAGGCTGATCGAATAGACCGTGGCGCCCGCGGCCTGCAGCGCCTGCGCCGACTTGTGCATCGAGATGTTGGTGCCCGACGAGCCATGGACCAGCACGACGGCGCGGTCGGGCCGCGCCGGATAGAGGCGATAGGCGAGCGGCGCACCGTCGCGCGCCGCCACGCGCTGGACAGGAGGAATCTCGGCCATGTTCCAGGTCGACATGCCGGGCAGCGAATCACCCGCGAGCAGGCGCGGCAGTTCACCGGGATTGCTGAAGGCGATGACACTGCTGAAGCCCGCAGCCACGATCAGCAGGGAGCTCGCCGGCGCCCAGCGGAGCCGCCGGACCCAGCGGCTGGACCGGCCGCCTACACCGCCCAACCACCCCAGGCCGATGCCCGCCACGAAGCCACCGACACCGCCGGCCAGGGCGATCCACGCCGGATCGGCACGAAGCGCGGGCGCCATCCCGAAGACGACTCCCAGCGCGTAGCGCACGGCGAAGATCGAGAGCCCGAAGACGAGCATGAACCAGCCGCCGGCAATCTCCAGCCGGCCATCGTCGAGGCGGTACACGGTGCGGCGGCGGCCCAACAGCTCGCCCAGCGGCAGGGCGACGGCCAACGCCACCAGCCAGGCGATCAGGGCCAGCGCGGGCTGGACCGCCTGGGCGATACCGACAACGGACAGGACCAGCCCGACGACGGGCAGGATCGCCAACCGCCACAGCGGAAGCGTCCGGGCGCGCAGGCCGAGCACCCCCAGCCAGACCACGAGCACCATCAACGGCCACACCCAGAGGGGCGTGTTCGTGACGATCTGTAAGAGGATCTGTAACGGCAGCGACATGACGGGCTCCGTAGAAGACGGCGTTGCCCTCACCTTCCGTGCGGCGCCGGTTCCGATCCATCGTCGCTACGTGGAAGTGCTGGCGTTTTTCGCGATCTGCCGTCATTCATCCGTTCACGATGCGCGAATCGCCTTACGTCCGGTCGCTCCCGTACCAGCTGCTGCCGGTGCTTGGCGTCGCCGTCGTCCTGGCCGTGCTGGGACCGTTCGGCACCTACGAACGCATGGACCTGGTGCAACGGCTGGCCCATTTCGGGATCATCGGCGCCCTGAGCTGGATCCAGGTCGTCCTGCTCGCCGCCTGGTTCGGCACCATCGAGCCGATCGACCGCTGGCCGGTGGCCGGCCGGATGACCCTGGTCGGCCTGCTGGCGGCGGTGCCCAGCACCTTCGAGGTCATCGCGGTCCATTCATGGCTGGTGAAGCCAATTCCGCTGTCGCTGGCGCCGAAGCTCTATCCGGAGAATGCCTTCCTGACGGTGGTCGTCTCGATCATGATCGGTCTGTTCGTCGAGCAGCGCCTGCGCGCCAAGGCCGATGCCGAGCGTGAGCGGGTCGCGGCCCTGCCCGTGCCCGCCGCTCCGGAGGCCAGTTCAGCCCAGTCCACCACTCCCGACTTCCTGCGTCGGGTCCCGCCAGCCCTGGGCCGCGACCTTCTCGCGCTCGAAATGGAAGATCATTACCTTCGCATCCACACCGCACTCGGCAGCGACCTGGTGTTGATGCGCCTGCGCGACGCGCTGACGGAGCTGGGACCTGACCGTGGACGGCAGGTCCATCGCTCCTGGTGGGTGGCGGAGGGCGCCGTCTCCTCGGTGGATCGAAGCGCCGGCCGGCTCGTCCTGGTCCTGCGCAACGGCTTGCACGTGCCGGTCAGCAAGACCTATCGCGACAGCGTCAAGGAAGCGGGCTGGCTTAGCAACACTTTGTCATCCTGAGCGAAGCGAAGGATCACACGTCGGCTACGGAGTGCTTCGGTCGATCCGTCAGGTCCTTCGCGTCGCTCAGGACGACAGTCAACCTCACTTGCCGCCACGATCCTCGCGCCAGAGGTCGAGCTTCTCCTGGATCGGGCGATCGGAGAAGGAGAACAGGACGGCGTCGCTGTCGGCCCGATGCTCGACCCTGGCCCAGCTGGGCACCACGAAGTGGTCGCGCTTCTTCCAGCGCATCACCGTGTCGCCGATCCGGCTCTCGCCCTCGCCTTCGACCACCGAGAAGACCGTGCCGTCGGTGCTGCGATAGGGTGCGGTCGCGAAGCCTTTGGGTAGAAGCTGCATGAAGGTGCCCATGGTGGCGATCGGGGCGCCGCCGCTCGCCGGATTGACGTAGCGCAGCTTGTAGCCATGGCAGGGATCGGGCACGCCGGCCCGGGCCAGCCCCTGCAGCGCCTCACGCGTGCGCGCGTAGGGATAGTTGAAGATCGGCGAGGTCTGCTTCGAGGGCTTCCAGTCGACCGGCAGGAGACCGCTCGCGAACTTCGCGTCGGAAGTGCCCAGCGGCGTCGTCACCACCTGCTCGTCGGTCTCGCCGTTCTCGGCGAAGCCCGCGTTGAACATCGCGACCAGCGGGATGTCGAGCCCGTCCAGCCACACCATCGGCTTCGACGAATCGTTGCCGTGATCGTGCCAGGTCCACGTCGGCGTGATGACGAAGTCGCCCTCGTGCATGATCGTGCGCTCGCCGTCGACCGCGGTGTAGGCGCCCTCGCCCTCGACGATGAAGCGCAAGGCCGACTGGGTGTGGCGATGGCTGGGCGCCACTTCCCCCGGCAGGATCAGCTGCAGGCCGGCATAGAGGGTCGGCGTGATGCAGGCGCTGCCCGTCATGGCCGGATTCTCGAGGATCAGCACCCGCCGCACCGCTTCCTTGGCGGTGATGAGCGTGCCGGACTCCATCAGGAACGGCCGCACCTTGTCGTAGTCCCAGTGCGCAGCCTGGTACTTCGGCGCGGGCTGCGGCGGCACGAGCTGGTGCAGCGATTCCCAGAGCGGCGCCATCGAGAGGCCGCCGATGCGCTCGTAGAAATCGCGCCGCGCGTTGTTGCCCGTGGTCGGCGCGGACATGGGGGTCCTACTCGGCGGCGCGCAGCATCGGCGCCGCGCGGGCCGTCATGCGGGCGCGGCATGCGGCGGCGAACGCGTCGAACAGCTTCATCGAGATCGGGTTCTCGAGCGCCTTGTATTCGGGGTGCCATTGCAGCGCCAGTACGAAGCCCGGCGCATCGGGGACGCTCAGCGCCTCGACCTGCCCGTCCTCGCAGCAGGTCGCCTCGAGCCGGGCGCGCGGCGCCAGCACGTCGACGCCCTGCGCATGAAGCGAGTTCACCGTCACGCGACGCTCGCCCAGCAGGTGCTGCAGCAGGCCGCCTTCGGCGATGTCGATGTCGTGGGCCGGCGCATAGTTCACGTCCATGTCGGGCGACTTGGGCGAACGGTGATCGCGCCGCCCCTCGACCTCGTGCACGTGCTGATGCAGCGAGCCGCCCAGCGCGACATTGACCTCCTGCAGGCCGCGGCAGATCGCGAACAGCGGCACGCCGCGGTCGATCGTGTGCCGGATCAGCGGCAGGGTGGTGGAGTCGCGCGCGCGGTCGTGCAGCGTGCCCTCGCGGCTCTCCCTGCCATAGTGATGCGGCTCGACGTTGGATGGGCTGCCGGTCAGCAGCACGCCGTCGAGACTGTCGAGCAGGCGGTCCATCGCTTCGAGGAAGCCCGGCTCGTCATCGCCGAACTCGGGACCGATGGCGGGGATCAGGACCGGCAGGCCACCGACGGCGCGAAGCGCCGCCTGGACGTATTTCTCACCGACCGTGTGATGCCAGCCGCCTCGACCGTTCTCCTTGAGACAGGCGGAAACACCGATCAGGGGGCGTGAAGAAGAGCGAGTCATGTGCCGTCGCAGCGTGCAAATAGTGGAAAATTCATATTCGCCGTTGCCCCGTCTCTTGGCAATTGCCCGGCGTCCGCACCTGCCCCCAGCTTGTGCAGTGCTGCCCTGCATGGTACCGCCGCGCCGCAGCAAACGTTTGTCCAAGACGATTGGAAAGAGCGCCATGACGACCACCCCTCCGCCGTCCGCCCCGCCCTCCGGCACGACCGCCCAGGCGGGCCCCGCCGCGCCGCTCACCCTGCACGGGCAGTACATCAAGGATCTCAGCTTCGAGAATCCGCGTGCGCCGCAGAGCCTGATCGAGCAGACGCAGCCGCAGCTCACCCTGAACGTGCAGGTGGCCAATCGCCAGTTCGACACCAAGACCTTCGAAGTGTCGCTCACGATCGAGGCCTCCGCGCATACGCCGGAGAAGGAGCCCCTGTTCATGCTCGAGCTGGTCTATGCCGGCACCGTGACCCTGGGCGACCTGCCGCAGGAAGCCTTCGGCCCGATGCTGTTCATCGAGACGCCGCGCCTGCTCTTCCCGTTCGCCCGCGCCATCGTGGCCAACGCCACGCGCGAGGCCGGCTTCCCGCCGCTCAACATCGCGCCGGTCGATTTCGTGGCCCTCTTCCGCCAGCAGCTCGAGGCCAATGGCGGCCAGATGCCGGGCGTCCCCGCCGGCCCGGTCGGTCACGCCTGAGCTAGGCTGCGTCGGCCTTCAGCCAGAGCGGATCGCTGATCTTGTTCAGGAACTCCGCGTGCGCGGCGAGCTCGGCAGGGCTTGCGGCGTGCGGACGGGCCGGCCGGATGGGCCGGCTCTGGTCGACGAGGCCTTCGAGGCCCGCCGCCGCCATCTCCGGGGCCAGGCCGAGATCGCGCTGCCGGCCGCCGCTCAGCTCCAGATAGACTTCCGCCAGCAGCTCCGAATCGAGCAGCGCCCCGTGCTTGGTGCGCTTGGTGTTGTCGATGCCGAAGCGGTCGCACAGGGCATCGAGGCTGGCGCGCTGGCCGGGGAACTTGCGCCGCGACAGCGAGACGGTGTCGACATAGTCGTTCGCGATCCTGGGCTTGCCGGCACGGGAAAGCTCGGCGTTGAGGAAGCCCAGGTCGAACTGCGCGTTGTGGATGACGAGCTGGGCTTCGCCCAGGAACGCCAGCAGTTCATCGGCCTTGTCGGCGAACAGCGGCTTGTCGGCCAGGAATTCGTCGGTGAGCCCGTGCACTTCCTGTGCGCCGGCCGGCATCGGCATCTCGGGATTGAGGTAGAGCTGCAGCGAGCGGCCGGTAGCCACCAGGTTGACCAGCTCGATGCAGCCGATCTCGACCACGCGATGGCCGGCGAGGGGATCGAGGCCCGTGGTCTCGGTATCGAGGACGACTTCACGCATCCCGATCTTGTAGCCCGATGCGCGCCTACTTGCGACGCGCGCGCGCGAGCCGGGCTGTGAATTTCTCCCGCCAGGGATTGGGCGGCCAGAACTGCCCGCGCAGCCCGCGCAATTCGGCGACGGCCTTGCCAAGCGCGGCGCGGGTCGGCGCCAGGCCCATGCCGGTCGGGATCACGATGCTGGCCTTGCGCCGCTTCAGCGCGTCCGGCACCTGCTGGCGCAGGATGCCCTCGAATTTCTCCGTCGTCATGCCGGGTCGTGCCAGAACGCGCCGGCGCTGCAGGAAGGCCGGCGCGCTCACGACCAGGGTCGCATCGACGCGGCGCTCGCCCATGCCCTCGAACAGCAGCGGGATGTCGAGCACGACCAGTTTCTCGCCCGCCAGGGCGGCCCGCCGCAGGAAGGCGCGCTGCTTGTGGCCGACCAGCGGATGGACGATCGCCTCGAGCCGGCGCAGCGCTTCCTTGTTGCCGAAGACGCGGGTGCCCAGCGCCTGACGGTCGAGCACCCCCGCCTTCACGACCCCGGGAAATGCCGCCTCGATGCCGGGCAGCGCCGCGCCGCCCGGCGCCTGAAGGGCGTGGACGGCGGCATCGGCGTCGTACACGGGCACGCCCATCTCCCGCAGCATCTTCGCTGCGGTCGACTTGCCCATGCCGATCGAACCGGTCAGTCCGACGATGACCAACTGGAGTCTCTCCGTCTCAAGTTTCCCCCGCTTACCTCATCCTGAGGAGGCCGCCCCGCGGCCGTCTCGAAGGATGGGCAACATACGCGGTGCGCGTTCCCACCCTTCGAGACGCGCTCCTTGCGGAGCGCTCCTCAGGGTGAGGCTTTGTTGGGCTCTAGGGAACCAGGACGGTCTGGCCCGTGGTCTTGCGGCCCTCCAGGTCGATATGCGCCTGGGCGGCTTCGGCCAGCGGATAGTGCTGGTCGATGGAGATCTTCACCTTGCCGCTCTTCACCATCTTGAACAGCGAGCGGGCGCTGGCCTCGAGGTCGGCGCGCGTGGCGGTGTAGGCGGCGAGGCTGGGGCGCGTGACGTAGAGCGAGCCCTTGGCGTTGAGGACACCGATCGGCACCGGCGCGACGGCGCCCGAGGCATTGCCGAACGACACCATCAGGCCGCGCGGCTGCAGGCAGTCGAGCGAAGCCGCCCAGGTGTCCTTGCCGACGCCGTCGAACACCACGGGGACGCCCTTGTTCTTGGTGATCTTCTTCACCTCGGCCACGATGTCCTGCTTGGTGTAGTCGATCACCCACTTGTAGCCGTTCTTCTTGGCCAGCGCGGCCTTCTCGGGCGACGAGGTCGTGCCGATCACCTTGTAGCCGCGCGCCTTGGCCCACTGGCCGAACAGCAGCCCGACGCCGCCGGCGGCGGCATGGAACAGGATCGTGTCACCCTTCTTCAGCCACGCCTTGGCGGTCCGGTCGACGAGATACTCGGTCGTCATGCCCTTGAGCATGATCGCAGCGGCCTGCTCGTCGCTCACGCCCTTCGGAACCAGCACGAGCTGTTCGACGCCCATCAGGCGCTCCTGGCAGTAGGCGCCCAGCACGCCGCAATAGGCGACCCGGTCGCCCTTCTTGAAGCCCTTCACCCGGGGGCCGACCTCGACGATCACGCCGGCCGCCTCGCGGCCGACCGCGTTGGGCAGCGGCGTCTGATAGAGGCCGGAGCGGGTGTAGACGTCGATGAAGTTCAGGCCGATCGCCGTGTGACGCAGCTTGACCTGGCCGGGACCGGGCTTGCCGACCTCGACGTCCTCGAGCTGCATCTTCTCCGGACCGCCATTTTCATGAATCAGGATGGACTTGGACATTTAACAATTCTCCCCTTGCCGCGGCGGCCGAGGAACGCCTTCCGCTTGCGAACGTCGAGTATAGTGACCGGCTTTTCATGCGCCAGCCCGGCGCGGCCTTCGACAGGAGAGTTTATGCTCAGGAAGGTCTTTCTCGGACGACGACGCCTCCTCGCCACGACCGCCGCCGCGGCGCTGGCCGCCCCCGCGGTCGCGCGCGCCCAGCAGGTCCTGCGCAGCAGCAAGGCCTCCTATAGCCTCAGAATGCTGACGCTCGATCTCGAACAGCCGTGGGGCATGGCCTTCCTGCCCGACGGCCGCCTGCTGATCACGGAGCGGCCGGGCCGGCTGCGGATCTTCGCCAACGGCCGGCTCGAACGGGCGCCGGTGGGCGGCCTGCCGAAGGTCTATGCGCGCGGCCAGGGCGGGCTGCTCGACGTCTGCCTGCATCCCGACTTCGCCCGGAACGCCCGGCTCTATCTCACCTATTCGGGTGAGGGCGAAGGCGGCGCCGCGACGGTGCTGGCGCGGGCCGAGTTCCGCAACAACGCCCTGGTCGGCGTGCAGCGGATCTTCGAGGCCCTGCCCCGTACGTCCGGCGGTCTGCATTTCGGCTCGCGCGTCGTGTTCGACCGGGCGGGCCTGCTCTACGTGACCTGCGGCGAGCGCTACCAGATGCAGCGCGCGCAGAACCTCGCCGATCTCGGCGGCAAGGTCGTGCGGCTGCGCGACGACGGCACGGTCCCGCCCGACAATCCCTTCGTCGGCCGCGAGGGCGCGCGGCCGGAGATCTTCACCTATGGCCATCGCAATCCGCAGGGCATGGCGATGCATCCCGGCACCGGCCGCATCTGGGAGATCGAGCACGGGCCGCGCGGCGGCGACGAGCTCAACCTGCTGAAAGCCGGCGCCAACTACGGCTGGCCGCGGGCGACCCATGGCATCGACTACAGCGGATCGACCATCAGCCCGAGCAAGAGCTTGCCCGGGATGGAGGATCCGGTGCGCGTCTGGGTGCCGTCGATCTCGCCGAGCGGCCTCGCCTTCTACACCGGCGACCACTTCCCCGGCTGGAAGGGTTCGGTCTTCACCGGCGCGCTCTCCGACAACGCCCTGATCCGCATCGAGCTCGACGGCGACCGCTATGTCGGGGAAGAGCGGTTGCTCGTCGACCTGCTTCCCTATATCCGCGACGTTCGCCAGGGGCCGGACGGCCTCCTCTACATCGTCACCCACACCGACAGTGGGGGACTCTATCGCCTGGAGCCCGCGTAACGCCCATGCTGATCCTCGCCTCCGCCAGCGTTTCGCGTCGCCAGATGCTGCAGAATGCCGGCCTCGATTTCACGATCGAGACGTCGGGCGTCGACGAGGACGAGGTGAAGCTCAGTCTTTCAGCGGAGAAGGCTGCGCCGCAGGACATTGCCGAGACCCTGGCCGAACTGAAGGCAAAGCGTGTCTCTATGCGACATCCCGAGGCAATGGTGATCGGCGCGGATTCGACGCTGGCCTGCAACGGCCGCCTGTTCGACAAGCCGCCGACGATGGCAGCCGCACGTAAGCAGCTTCAGGCGCTGGCCGGCCAGACCCACGAGCTTCATTCCTCGGTCGTCGTGGCGAGAGGCGGCGTGCGGCTATGGCATTGCAACGATCACGCCCTCCTCACCATGCAGCCGCTGCCCGATGCGTTCCTCGATGCCTATCTCGCGCGCGCCGGTGAAGCGGTGACGACCTCCGTCGGCGCCTACCAGCTCGAAGGCGTGGGCGCGCATCTGTTCAGCCGGGTCGAAGGCGATTACTTCACGATCCTCGGCCTGCCGTTGCTGCCGCTGCTTTCGTTCCTCGCCGGCCATGGCATCGGACTGGAGACAGTCGCATGAGCGTTTACGACACACTGATCGAGGACGCCGCGGGCCGACCCTTCGCCGCCATCGTCGGCTGGCCGGTCGAGCATTCGCGTTCGCCGGCGCTGCACGGCTTCTGGCTGAAGCAGCATCACATTAATGGTCACTACGGCCGGCTGCCCGTGAAGCCCCAGCGGGCCGCGCTGGAGGCGCTGGTGACCTTCCTTAAGAAGACGCCCAACGCGCGCGGCTGCAACCTCACTTTGCCGCACAAGGTCGAGATCCTGCCGCTGCTCGATCGCATCGATCCCGTCGCCCGGCGCATCGGCGCGGTGAACACCATCGTGAAGCAGCCCGATGGCACGCTGGAGGGCCGCAACACCGACGGGTTCGGCTTCCTCGAAGCCCTGAAATACAACGCGCCGCACTGGATGCCGGATACCGGCCCGGTCGTCGTGCTGGGGGCCGGCGGAGCCGCCCGCGCGATCGTCGCAAGCCTGATGGATGTCGGCGTGCCCGAGCTGCGGCTCGTCAACCGGACGCGCGAGACCGCGGTCGACCTGGCCGTGGCGCTCACCCCGCCGGGCGGACAGCGCATCGTGGTCGGCTCCTGGGACGAGCGTTCCGAGCTGCTGGAGGGCGCGACCCTGCTCGTCAATACGACGTCCCTCGGGATGAAGGACCAGCCGGGCCTCGACATCGATCTCGCGAAACTGCCGCACGAGTCGGTGGTCTACGACATCGTCTATGTGCCGCTGGAAACCTACCTGCTGGCCGCCGCCCGGTCGCGCGGCAACCGCTGCATCGACGGACTCGGCATGCTGCTGCACCAGGGCCGGCCGGGCTTCGGGGCCTGGTTCGGACCCAGGGTCGACGTCTCGGCGGCGCAGCGTCATGCGGTCGCCGCCGATCTCGGAGCCTGATCATGGACGACAGAAACCCGCCCGCCTCCGATCCACCCGCCGGCTTCAAGCCGCTGTTCCGCACCAGCCCGTTCCTCGACCATAACGGGCCGTTCTTCTATCGCGAGAACGGCGACGGCACCTTCATCGTCGGCCTGCGCATCCAGCCCAAACATGCCAATGCCCGCGGCGTCGCCCATGGCGGTATCCTCATGACCCTGTGCGACATCTCGCTGGGCTATCGCACGACGCGCAGTCAGACACCCTCTCCGCTGATCGTCACCGCGAGCGTGAAGACCGACTTTGCAGGCTCGGCGAAGATCGGCGACTGGGTCGAGGCCCATGTCGACGTCCACAAGGTCGGCGGACGGCTGGCCTTCGCCAACTGCTACCTGAAGGTGGGCGAGGAGCGCATCGTCCACGCAAGCGCGGTGTTCGCCAGGACCGGCGACCGCCCTTGAAGCTCGTCCTGACGGCGTTCCTGCCGTTTGCCCTCGGCTACTTCCTGAGCTTCCTGTTCCGCTCGCTCAATGCCGTGGTCGCGCCGGCGCTGCGCAGCGAGCTCGGCCTCGACGATGCCGCGATCGGCGTCGTGACCTCGATGTACCTGGCGGCCTTCACGCTGGCCCAGCTTCCCGCCGGCGTGGCGCTCGATCGCTTCGGCCCGCGCCGCGTGGCGCCGGTCATGCTGCTGGCGACCGCGCTGGGCGCCGTCATCTTCGCGCTCGGCCAGGACGTCGTCACGCTGAGCATTGGCCGCGCCCTGATCGGGCTCGGCCTGTCGGTCGCGCTGATGTGCGGTTTCAAGGCCAACGTCCTCTACTGGCCGATGGGCCGGCTGCCGCTGGTCAACGCCGTCATGATGACGTTCGGCGGGCTGGGTGCCGCGATGGCCACACGCCCGGTGCAGTGGCTGCTGGTGGACTTCGACTGGCGGCAGGTCTTCCTGGGCCTCGCCGCCATCACCGTCGCCGTCGCGCTCTACCAGCTCCTTGCCTCCCCTCGGTACGAGCGCGGCGGAAAGGGCCGCATCGCCGACGAACTGGGCGGTCTGATGGGCGTGCTGCGCACGCCGCTCTTCTGGAAGGCGGGCCTCGCGCCGACATTCTCGCTCGGCGTCTGGGTCTGCTACACGAGCTTCTGGGCCGCCGGCTGGCTGCGCGACGTCGCCCATCTCGACGAGCCGTCGGTCGGCGTCGCTCTGTTCGCCCTCTCGATCGCCATCGTGCCCGGCTACTTCTTCAGCGGCATGATCATCGACCTGCTGCAGCGGCGGGGCATACGCGGCGGCCGGGTGCTGCTGGTCTACGGGCTGCTGTTCCTCGCGATCCACGTGCCCATCGCGCTCAACGTCACGGCCGCCCCGAAGCTCCTGTGGTTCGCCTATGTGATGTTCGGCGGCATGTCGGTGGTCTGCTACGCGCTGGTGACGCGCGCCTTCGCGCCCGAGCTGGCCGGCCGGGTCAACACGACGCTCAACCTCATCTGCATGCTGATCGCGTTCGTGGTGCAGGCGGCGATCGGGCCGGCGCTGGCATCGATGGAAGCCGCGCACGGCCTGTCGCGCGCCGAGGCGTATCAGGTCGTCACCGCTGTCCTGCTGGCGATACAGGCGGTGATCTGGCTGTGGTTTGCGGCGAGCCGGGAGGCACGGGATCTGCCGTAAACAAGAAGAGCGCCGGCAAGCGGCGCTCTTTTGAGTTCTCATCTATTCTGAGCCGTGTGGGCTCTCGCGCTTGGTGACAAGCGCTGCCGCCCACCATAAGGCGCGCGAAGCGCGCCCTATTGATTCATCGACCCGAAGAAATCCTGGTTGGTCTTCGAGGTGCGGAGCTTGTCGAGCAGGAACTCGATCGCGTCCACCGCGCCCATCGGCATGAGGATGCGGCGCAGCACCCACATCTTCGACAGCGTCGCGCGGTCGACCAGCAGCTCTTCCTTGCGGGTGCCCGACTTGGTGATGTCGATCGCCGGGAAGGTGCGCTTGTCGGAGACCTTGCGGTCCAGGATGATTTCCGAGTTACCGGTGCCCTTGAACTCCTCGAAGATCACCTCGTCCATGCGGCTGCCGGTATCGATCAGGGCGGTCGCGATGATGGTCAGCGAGCCGCCTTCCTCGATGTTGCGGGCCGCGCCGAAGAAGCGCTTCGGGCGCTGCAGCGCGTTGGCGTCGACACCGCCGGTCAGCACCTTGCCGGAGCTCGGCACCACGGTGTTGTAGGCGCGACCCAACCTCGTGATGGAATCCAGCAGGATCACCACGTCCTTCTTGTGCTCGACCAGGCGCTTGGCCTTCTCGATCACCATTTCGGCGACGGCGACGTGACGGCTGGCCGGCTCGTCGAAGGTCGAGCTGACGACCTCGCCCTTCACGGTGCGCTGCATGTCGGTCACTTCCTCGGGCCGCTCGTCGACGAGCAGCACCATGAGGAACACCTCGGGATTGTTGGCAGTGATGGCGTGCGCGATGTTCTGCAGCAGCACCGTCTTGCCGGTGCGCGGTGGCGACACGATCAGGGCGCGCTGGCCCTTGCCGATCGGCGCGATCAGGTCGATCACGCGGGTCGAGATGTCGAGCTGCTGCTGCGCCGTCGTGCCGGCCTTCTTGGTCAGCGTGCCGGTGCGGCGCGTGCCGACGCGACCCGACGAAGTCGCCTTCGAACCGCCCACCGCTTCCTCGGTAACGACCGGCGCCATGGCAGCGGCACCGCCGTCGAGTTCGAGCTTCAGTTTCTCGTCGGGATAGAGCGGCGTCAGCGAGTCGAAGTTGATGCGGTGACGCAGCGCGTCGGGATCGTCGAAGTTGATCTTGTTGATCTGCACCATCGCGAAGTAGCGCTCGCCGTCCTTGGGCGCGCGGATCTCGCCTTCGACCGTGTCGCCGGTGCGCAGGCCGAACTTACGGACCTGCTGGGGGCTGACATAGATGTCGTCGGCGCCGGGCAGGTAGTTGGCTTCCATCGAGCGCAGGTAGCCGAAGCCGTCGGGGATCACCTCGATGGTGCCGACGCCGAAGATCGCCTGGTCGGCGGCGGCGATCTTCTGGAGGATGGCGAACATCAGCTCCTGGCGGCGCATCATCGCCGCACCCTCCACGCCCTGCTCTTCGGCAAAGGCCAGGAGTTCGGGGGGCTTCTTCTTCTTGAGGTCCTGGAGATTCATGGGTCTTCGATCTGGTGGGGGAAATGACGCACGCGCTTGCAGCGGCCGGAACGGCCGAACCTGAAAACAGCGCTATGTCGTACTGGAGGGGCCCCATCGAGTTGTCGCCGGGGAGGCGACGCCAGAGGCCCTAGGTGATTGCTATATAAGGGCCGCCCTCTGCCCTGTAAAGCCGCTCGGTGGCGGCGCGCCGCCACGGGGCAATCTCTATGACCGCTCCACGGGACGATGCTCGGTGCCCGCCCCGGGCGTCACGAACATCAGGCGGCCGGCCTCTGTCACGATGCCTCGATGCCAGATGCCGCGCGGCACGACGAAGGTCTCTCCCGCCCTGAGGACCGTCCGCTGCTCGCCGCCCTCCATGTCCAGGACCAGTTCCATCTCGCCGGACAGCAGGGTCAGGATCTCTTCACCCGCCGGATGGCGTTCCCAATGGTCCCAGTCCGAGCTCTGGCCGGTTACGCCCATCAGGCGGCCCTCGTCGAGGTCGGTGCGCTGCTGGATCGTGGCCCAGAAGCGGTCGCCGCCCTCCATGGCCCGCGCGCTGTCGTCGGGCTTCAAGTGGACGTAGATCCCGTCGAGCGTGAAGACCCCGGCCATTACTTATCCTCGGCCAGCATTTCGGCGTAGCGGAAGATCTCGGTGTGGTCGGCGCCCTTGCCCAGCTTGCCGTCGGCGGCGGTCCAGTAGGCAACCGCCTGCTGCAGGTGCGGCATGTTGAGCTTGAGGTGGTTGGCGACGTCGCCCGCGGTGCGCAGGTCCTTGGCCATCAGGGCCGTGGTGAATCCCGCGGAGAAGTTCCGTGGCACGACGAACTGGCGGCCTTTGACTTCCGTGGCGTTGCTCTTGCCGGTCGAGCTGTTGAACACGTCGACCATCGTGCCGGGATCGAGCCCGAAGGCCTCTCCCACGACCAGCGCCTCGCACATGGCGACCAGGCCGGCGGCCGAGAGATAGTTGTTGAGCGCCTTCAGCGCATGGCCGGCGCCCGCCGGGCCACAGAGCGTGATGGTATTGCCCATGGCGGCGAAGACGGGACGCGCCCGCTCGAGATCGGCGGCCGCACCGCCCACCATGATGCTGAGCGAGCCGTCGATCGCCCGCTTGACGCCACCCGACACCGGCGCATCGAGCAGCGCCACGCCGCGGGCGGCAAGGTCCTTCGCGAGCTTCTGCGTGTCGACCGGATTGGACGAGCTCATGTCCATGACGACCGCGCCCGCCTCGAGCCCGTCGATCGCGGGGTCCTGGCCTTCGAGGACGGCCTGCCGCACGATCTTGCCGTCGGGCAGCATGGTGATCAGCGCGGCGGCGCCCTGCGCGGCGGCCTTCGCCGACGCCGTGGCCAGCGCCGTGGGATGGGCGCCGACGAAATCGGAGACCGCCTTCTGCGAGACATCGAACACGCGCAGCGTGAAGCCGGCTTCGACGAGGCGTTTCGCCATCGGACGGCCCATCATGCCGAGGCCGATGAAAGCGATGGTGGCGGGGGGCGTGAGCGTGGTCATGACGAGGCTCCTGACGTGAGGTCGTATTCATAGAATGGCAGGACGCGGCCGGGAATCGCATCCGACGGCTCGTTTCGCAGGAAGCGGGCGCCCATGCGCTCGTAGAACGGGGCGGCGTTGACGTCGGCGAGAATGGTCATGCGCCGGTATCCCAGCTTTCGCGCCAGCGCGACCGCGGCCTCGAACAGCAGGCGTCCGGTCCCGCCGCCGATGGCCGAGGGCTCGACGAACATCAGCGCGAGTTCGGCATCGCAGCCGTCGCGGCCGACGCTGACGGTGCCGACCGTCCCGCCAGACCCATCCGTCGCCACCAGCACGCGCCCCTCGGCGATTGCTTGTTCCTCGACCGTGAGCGAGGGAACGCAGAGCCGCATGAACTCGGCGTCGTAACCCCAATGCGCCTTCGATCTGAGGCAGAGCGCAGTGAGGTTCGCAGCCTCACCCGCCTGCGCGCTGCGCAGCCGTGTCATCGCGCCACCCTGAGAGAAAGGTCCCTCGCTACGCTCGGGATGACAATTGGGCGTCCGGACCGACGAGCCTTGCGCCCCCCGGTCTTCACACCCCCATTGTCATCGCGAGGCCGCAGGCCGAGGGGCCTTTGGCCGTTGAGCGTTCAGATGCCGCGGTCCTTGAACACGTCGCGCGCCGTCTTGAAGGCGTCGAGGCTCGCCGGGATGCCGCAGTAGATCGCGACCTGGAGGAAGATCTCCTTGATCTCGTCCTTGGTCAGGCCGTTGTTCAGCGCGCCGTTGATGTGCAGCTTGAGCTCGGGGCCGCGATTGAGCGCCGCCAGCATGGCGAGGTTCAGCATCGAGCGGTTCTTCTTCGACAGGCCCGGCCGCGTCCAGGCGTAGCCCCAGCAGTATTCGGTGGTGATGTCCTGGAAGGCCATCATGAATTCGTCGTCGGCGGCGCCGGCCAGCGAGTTGTCGACATAGGCCGCGCCGAGCACGGCTTTGCGCATCTTCATGCCTTCGTCGTAGAGCTTCTTGTTGCGCGGCGCGGGCTTGGCTTTCTTCGCCTTCGCGACTGCGGTCTTCTTGGCCATGTCTTGCTCCTCCGGATAAAACCGGGGAGCTGTATATCAGATCGCCGCGTGGCCTGCGTGGGGTTGCGCCGCCGCGCCGTTGAGCCCCTTGGAGCGCGCCTGCTGGCAGAGATCCTCGATGGTCACGTTGTCGAGTTGCGCCATCATCTCCTCGCGCAACTTCTCCCACAGGGGCCACACGACCTCGTGGGCGAGCGGCGAGCCGATCGCCGGGTCGCTGGGTTCGGTCTCGACCTCGAGGTTGCGCACCACCCGCACGACCTCGCCCAGGGTGATGCTGGCCCTGTCCCGGCCCAGCCGATAGCCGCCGCGCGGCCCACGCTTGCCGGACAGGATGCCGGCGCGCACAAGGTGCTGCAGGACCTGCTCGAGATACCGCTTGGGAATCCGCTGGCGCTCGGTGATGTCACCGCTGCGCACCGGGTGATCGCCGACATGGAATGCCACGTCGAGAACCGCCTCGATCGCGAACATCGTCTTCTTGCTGAGGCGAGGCATCCCGTTCTCGTCCCTCTTCAGGCCCTCTTGATCGAGCCGGCCGTTACTCCCGTCGAACCAAAGCCGCCCGAACCGCGCGCCGTCTCGTCGAGGGTCGAGACCTCTCGCCAGACGGCACGGGCATGCCGGGCAATGATAATCTGTGCAATTCGCATGCCGCGCTCGATGCGGAACGGCTCCTTGCCGAGATTGATCAGGATGACGCCGACCTCGCCACGATAGTCGGCATCGATGGTGCCGGGGGCGTTGGCGACCGTGATTCCATGCTTGGCCGCCAGGCCGGAACGGGGCCGGACCTGGGCCTCGAAGCCGGGGGGCAGGGCAATGGAGAGGCCGGTCGGGACGATGCGGCGTTCCAGCGGCGCCAGCTCGATATCCTCCTCGATGGCGGCCAGCAGGTCGGCCCCGGCGGCGGCGGCCGTCGCATAGTCAGGCAGCTGCAGGCCCTGCCCATGGGGCAGCCGCACGATTTCGATCTCGATGCTTTCGACGCCCGTCATCGGCCCCCCGTTGAATTACTCCGCAGCCTGCTTCTTGCCCGCCTGGGCGAGATGCAGCGCGATCCGACCGGCGAGCCGCATGGCGACATCGCCCTTGCCGAGCGGCGGCCAGTCCTCGGTGCCCGCTTCCGTGATGAGATGCACGGTGTTGCGCTCGCCACCGAAGGTGCCGGTGGCCGGCGACACGTCGTTGGCCACGATCCAGTCGCAGCCCTTGCGGGTGCGCTTGTCGACGGCATTGGCCACAACGTTCTCGGTCTCGGCGGCGAAGCCCACAACCAGGGCCGGCCGCCGGGGACCGGCCTTGGAGAGCGTCGCCAGGATGTCGGGATTGGGTGCCAGTTCGAGTGCGGGCGGCGGCGCGCCTGCCTGTTTCTTGATCTTGCCGGTGGCCGGCCGCGCGGCCTTCCAGTCGGCCACGGCGGCGGCGCAGACGGCGATGTCGAGCGTGCCCGCGTCGAGACAGGCCGCGAGCATCTGGTCGGCCGATTCGATCCGAACGACCTTCACGCCCGGCGGATCGGGCACGGCGACCGGTCCACTCACCAGGGTCACCTCGGCGCCGAGCTCGGCCAGCGCCCCGGCAATGGCATGGCCCTGCTTGCCCGAGGAATGGTTGGAGATGAAGCGCACCGGATCGAGCGCCTCGCGGGTCGGGCCCGAGGTGACCAGCGCCCGCCTGCCGGCGAGCGGCCGGTCGCGCACCAGCATCGCCTCGATCGCCGCGACGATCTCGAGCGGCTCGGACATCCGGCCGGGACCGTGTTCGTTGCACGCCATGGCGCCGTCGTTGGGACCGACGAAGGTGACGCCGCGCTTCTTCAGGGTCTCGACGTTCGCCAAAGTCGCGGCATGAGTCCACATGCGGACGTTCATCGCCGGCGCGGCCAGCACCGGCTTGTCGGTGGCGAGCAGCACGGTGGCGGCGAGATCGTTGGCAAGGCCCGCGGCCATGCGCGCCAGCAGGTCGGCGGTCGCCGGGGCCACGACCAGCAGGTCGGCGTCGCGCGAGAGCTGGATGTGGCCCATTTCGCTCTCGTCGGTCAGCGAGAACATGTCGCCGTAGACGCGGTCCTCCGTCAGGGCCTGCAAAGAGAGCGGCGTCACGAACTTCGCGCCGGCCTCGGTGAGCACGCAGCGCACCGAGGCGCCGCGCTCGCGCAGCCGGCGGATCAGATCCAGCGACTTGAAGGCGGCGATTCCGCCCGCGACGATCAGCAGGATACGCTTGCCGTGCAACATGGCGTTCAGCCTATCACAAGAGCCGGGTGGCGACAGTATAGAGGCCGGTGAGCAGCAGCGCCCAGAACACAGCCTGCCGGAACTGTTCGACCGACAGGCGGGAGCGGATCTGCTGGCCGAGCCACATGCCGCCGATGGCCGGCACGATCGCGGCCCCCGAGACGAGGGCGCGCGGCCCGTCGAGCACGCCGAACAACAGCAGCGACGCCGTCAGGGTCAGGGACGTGGCGCACAGCACCACCCCCAGGGTCTGGACCAGCTCGACCGGCTTGATATCGAGCCCCTGCAGGTAGGGCATCAGCGGAACGATCGGCACCCCGACCACGCCCGCCACGAAGCCCGAGACGAGGCCGATGACGGGCGCCAGCGGCTTCTCGAGATCGGCATGGATCGTGAGCCGGATGCGGAGCAGACCGAGCGCGCTGTAGATGATCAGCACCGTGCCCAGCACCAGGAAGGCCCAGCCCGGCCCCTTCTGGCCGACCAGCCAGACCGTCAGATAGAGCACCACCGTGAGCGGCAGGATCAGCGGCCACTGGCGGCGCACGATATGCCAGAAATGGCCACCGACCGACGCCTGCCAGACATTGGTGACCACCGTCGGCAGCGCGATCAGGGCGATCGCCTCCGACAGCGGCAGGAAGAGCGACATCAGCGCGATGGAAATGGCCGGCAGGCCGAGCCCGACCAGGCCCTTTACGGCGCCCGCGAGCAGGAAGATCGCCAGCCCGATGACGATTTGATCGGTCGGCACGGGGTCAGTGCCACCAGGCGGCGATGGCGGCGACGAGCGCGAGGACAGCCACGAGTTCGGCGAAGCGCGGGCGCCAATAACGGCTCGAGGGCGGCGGCTGCAGCGCGTCGCGCTCGGCCTTGCGGCGTTCGTGTTCGGCGACCAGATGGAGACTGTCGATCAGGCGCGGCAGGCGGCGCAGGCCCTGGACGAGATCCTCGGCGGCGCGCCCCACCGTGGCGCGCGGGCCGAAATGGGTGACCATCCAGTCCTCGATCAGGGGCCGCGCCAGCTCCCAGATGTTGACGTGGGGATTGAGCTTGGTGCCCATGCCCTCGGCCATCAGCATGGTCTTCTGCAGCAGCAGGAGCTGCGGCTGGACCGTCATCTCGAACTGCTCGGTGACCCGCAGCATCTGCGCCAGCAGGCGGGCAATCGAGATCTGGTGGCTGGGCTTGCCGAAGATCGGCTCGCCGATCGAGCGGCAGGCCTGGGCGAAGGTTTCGAGCGATTGGTCCGGCGGCACGTAACCCGCGCGGAACTGGACCTCGGCGACGGCGCGATAGTCGCGGCGCAGGAAGGCGACCAGCAGCTCGGCGAGATAGCCGCGCGTATCGGAATCGACCCGCCCCATGATTCCGAAATCGACCGGGACGATGGTGCCCTTGCGATCGACGAAGGCGTTGCCCCCGTGCATGTCGGCGTGGAAGAAGCCGTCGCGGAACACCTGGTAGAAGAAGGCCTCGGCGCACTTCCTCATGATCTCGTGCGGATCGTGGCCGGCGGCGATGATCGCATCGCGGTCGCCGATCGGGATGCCGTCGACCCGCTCCTGCGTCATCACCCGCTCGGCGGTGCGGTCCCAGTCGATCCTGGGGGCGCGGTAGTTCGGATCGTTGGCGAAGTTGTCGCCCAGCTCCTCCGCCGCCGCAGCCTCCATGCGCAGGTCCATCTCGACCCGCACGACATCGGCGAAGGCGCGCACCGATTCGACCGGCTTCAGGCGACGGAAGCGCGGCTGCGTGCGCTCGACCAGCTCGGCCACCCAATAGAAGAGGTCGAGGTCGCGCTCGAAGGCCTTGTCGATGCCCGGCCGCAGCACCTTCACGGCGACGTCGCGACCGTCGGCGGTGACCGCGAAATGCACCTGGGCGATCGACGCGGCCGCCACCGGCACGTCGTCGAAGCTCGAGAAGATCGCACCGAGCGGCTGGCCGAGCTCGCTCTCGACGATGCGGCGGGCCTCGGCGCCGGGAAACGCCGGAATATGGTCCTGCAGGCGCGCGAGATCGGCGGCCACTTCCTCGCTCAGCAGATCGGCGCGGGTCGACAGGGCCTGGCCGAGCTTGATGAAGGACGGGCCCATGTCCTGCAGCGCCGCCGCCAACCGCTCGCCCGGACGGCGCGGATCGTTGCGCGGGGCGAAGAGGCGCGCCCAGGCGATCAGCGCCGGCGCGATGCCCAGCGATTCGAGCGGAAACAGTGCGTCATGGCGCGCGAAGCTCACCGCCATGCGCACCAGGCGCCATCCGTTGCGGAGCGCGCGGAACATCTAGATGCGCCAGCCCTGGTGCAGGGCCACGACGCCGAGCGACATGTCGCGCCAGGAGACGTTTTCGAAACCGGCCGCACGCATGCGCGCCGCCAGCTCGCGCTGCGGCGGGAAGCGACGGATGCTTTCGTGGAGATAGCGATAGGACTCGGCGTCCCGGGCGATGACCCTGCCGAAGAAAGGCAGCGCGCGCTCCGAATAGGCGTCGTAGACGCGCCCGACCGGCGCCGAGGTCACCTTGCTGAATTCCAGGCAGTAGAAGCGACCCCCGGGCTTCAGCACGCGATGGGCATCGCGCAGGGCCTGGTCGATGTCGGTGACATTCCGCAGGCCGAAGGCGATCGTGTAGGCGTCGAACGAGCGATCCGGGAACGGCAGGTGCTCGGCATCGCCGGTCGCCCAGGTGAGGCCCTGCAACAGGCCGCGGTCGACGGCGCGGTCGCGCCCGACCTCGAGCATCGCCGGATTGATGTCGCACACGGTGACGTCGGGCCGCTCGCCCTGCCGGCGCAGCAGGCGGAAGGCGATGTCGCCGGTGCCGCCCGCCACGTCCAGCAGCTTCTCGCCCGGCCGCGGGTTCACCACGTCGACCATGGCGTTCTTCCAGAGCCGGTGCACCCCGCCCGACATCAGGTCGTTCATCAGGTCGTAGCGCGGGGCCACGCTGGCGAAGACCTCGCGCACCAGACCGGCCTTTTCGGCCGCCGGCACGTCGCGGAAACCGAAGGAGGCACGCCCCTCCGGGGCCTGTCCCTCGGGGCGGGCTGCGCTAGGATCGTCGGGAAGGGCTTGGTCCATGGGGCCGCAACCTAGAGGAATCGCCATGCTGCTGAAAGACCGGGTCATCCTGATCACCAACGTCGAGAAATTCGCAGGGCACGGCACCACAAGGGTCGCCCTGGCCCAGGGCGCGATCGTTCTGGCGCACGATCCGTCGTTCGAGGCGCCCAGCGCACGGCGCAAGTACGAGGCGGAATTCCAGGGCGCCCATGCCCTCTCGGCGACCGAGCCGGCGACGCTGGTCGAACTCGCCCTGAAGCGGCACGGCCATATCGACGCGCTGGTGAACAACGACGCCTATCCGGCCTTGCGCGCGCCGCTCGGCGAGGCGCGCATCGAGGACTACCGCGATGCGCTGGAAGTCATGGCCGTGGCGCCGTTCCGGCTGACGCAGCTCGTCGCGCCGTCGATGCGCAAACGCAAGTCGGGCCGCATCGTGTTCGTCTCCTCGGCCGCACCGCTGCGCGGCATCGCCAACTATGCGCCCTATGTCTCGGCGCGCGCGGCGGCGAACGGTCTCGTCTCCTCGCTGGCCAAGGAGCTCGGGCGAGACGGCATCACGGTGAACGCGGTCGGCTCGAACTATGTCGAGAACCCCGACTACTTTCCGCCGGCCCTTCTCGCCAACAGCGAGGCCATGGCCAAGATGACGGCACAGATTCCGCTCGGTCGCCTCGGCAAGTCGGACGAGCTGGGCGCCTCGATCTGCTTCCTCTGTTCCGACGGCGCCGGCTTCATCACCGGACATGTCCTGCCGCATGCTGGTGGCTGGGCGTGACATCCGGGAAATTCACATGCACAATTCTCGGATAACGAACGCCGCGCAGGTCTGACCGAAGCAGCGGCTGCCAGGGAGAAACGTCGAGACACGTCGGGAAACCGGCGCGCTTCCCCTTGGCTGAAACGGTCCGAGGACGGCGCATGGGAAGACAGATCGTCCACCGCCTGCTGATCTCGTTCCCCGCGCTGCTCGGGGTTCTCTTCCTTTGTTTCTGCCTCCTGCAGGTGGTGCCCGCCGATCCGGCGATGATCATCGCCGGGCCCGATGCCAAGGCCGAGACCATCGCGGCGATCCGCCTCGAACTCGGCCTCGACCGCCCCATCCCCATCCAGTTCGCCGAGTATATCGGTCGCGTCGCGCAGGGCGATCTCGGTCGTTCCATCATCTCCAACAAGATGGTGAGCGAGGAGTTGGCGCTCACCATCGGCCCGACGGTCGAGCTGATGCTGGGCGGCATGCTGATCGCCATCCCCTTCGGACTGACCCTGGGCACGCTCGCCGCCGTGAAGCGCGGCACCCTGGTCGACCGCGCGATCATGGCCGTCTCGGTCGCCGGCGTGTCGATGCCGGTCTTCTTCATCGGCCTGGTGCTGATCCAGTACATGGGCTTCCAGTGGGGCCTGTTCCCCTTCACCGGCCGCACCGGGCCGATCTGGGACGGCGGACTGCCGAGCCTCGTGCTGCCGGCACTGACCCTGGGCAGCGTGCTGATCGGGCCGATCGCGCGGTTGACGCGCACCGCCGTGCTCGAGGTGCTGGGCGCCGACTATGTGCGCACCGCCCGCGCCAAGGGGCTGCGCGAGACGGCGGTGATCGTCCACCATGCGCTGCGCAACGCGATGATCCCGGTGGTCACGCTGATCGGCCTGCAGGCCGCGTTCCTGCTGGGCGGCGCCGTCGTCACCGAAACGATGTTCTCGTGGCCCGGCGTCGGCCGGCTGGCGGTCGGCGCCATCGTGTCGAGCGATTTCCCGACGGCGCAGGGCGCGATCATGATCCTCGCGATCGCCTTCCTCACGATCAACCTGATCGTCGACGTCCTCTACGTCTATCTCGATCCAAGGATGCAGCGGTCATGAGCGTCGACGCCCTCAACGCCCCCGCGCCGACACCCACTGATGAGAACGGCGTCTTCTCCCGCTCCGGCGTCCTGCGCCGGCTGGCGCGCGACAAGGTGGCGGTGGTGGCCGCCCTGCTGCTGGCAACGATCGGGCTCGCCGCCGTCTTCGCGCCGCTGGTCGCGCCCTACGATCCCTATCTCACCGATCTCACCAAGGTGATGCAGCCGCCCAGTGCCGAGCACTGGTTCGGCACCGACAATACCGGCCGCGACATCCTGAGCCGCGTCATCTACGGCGCCCGCAACACGCTGATGCTCGGCCTGGTCGGCGTCATCCTCGGCGGCTTCCTGGGCGGCTTTCTCGGCATCCTGGCGGCCTATTACCGCCGCCTCGACGGCTGGATCATGCGCCTGGTCGACGTGATGCTGGCCTTCCCGGCAATCCTGATCGGCCTGGCGGTGGCGGCGATCTTCGGGGCCGGCCTCACCGCCGTGGTGATCGCGCTGGTGGTGGCGACCGTGCCCGACGTTGCCCGCGTAGCGCGCGGCGCCGCGATCGGCATCATGAGCCAGGAATTCATGGAAGCGGGCCGCGCCGTCGGCGTCTCCGACCGCACGCTGATCTGGCGCTACCTCACGCTCAACTGCATCTCGACCATCTTCGTGTTCCTGACCCTGCGCTTCGGCCAGATCATCCTGATCGGCTCGGCGCTGGGCTTCCTCGGCATGGGCGCGCAGCCGCCGACCGCCGAGCTCGGCATGATGGCCGCGCAGGGCCGCGACTTCCTGTTCATGGCGCCGCACATCGCGACGATCCCGAGCTTCGCGATCTTCGTCATCGTGCTGGCCGCCAACCTTCTGGGCGACGCACTCCGCGACGTCCTCGATCCGAGGCTGCAGACATGATCAAACATGCCCTGAGTGCAGCGTTCGCGTTGAGTATTGCGTATCCGGCCGGCGCGCAGACCCTCAACATGATGAAGGCGATCGACGCGCCGCATTACGACGCGCAGCGCACGACCTGGGGGCCGACCTCCGACATCGTCAACATGTTCCAGGACACGCTGGTGGCGCTCGACTGGGACGGCAGGACGCCCATCCCCTACCTCGCCAAATCGTGGACGGTGAGTCCCGACGGCAAGACCTATACGTTCAAGCTGCGCGACGACGTGTCGTTCTGCAGCGGCAAGAAATTCACGGCCGAGGACGTCGTCTATTCCTTCAAGCGCCTGAAGAGCCCCGAAATAAAGGGGCCGTATGCCTGGCGCGCGGGCAACATCAAGGAGCTGCGTGCGCCCGATCCCTACACGGTCGAGTACGAGCTCGAGGAGCCCTACTCCGAACTGCTGCTGCAGCTCACGATGTTCACCAACGTGATCCACAACAAGGAGAGCGTGGAGGCGCTGGGCAAGGACTATGGAATCAAGGGCGCCGACGGCACCGGCCCCTGGTGCTTCGAGTCCTGGCAGCCCCGCACCCAGATCGTGCTCAAGCGCCACGATGCCTACAAATGGGGTCCCTCGATGTACGCCAACAAGGGGCCGGTGAAGTTCGAGAAGCTCGTCATCAAGATCGTGCCCGAGGATTCGAGCCGCGTCGCCGCCATGATGGCCGGCCAGTTCGACATCACCCACCAGTTCCCGTCGCAATTCATCGCCCAGGCCAAGGCGGCGCCGATGCTGCAGGTCCAGGAGGCGAAGCCCAACTTCCAGCTTTTGTACTTCGGCTTCAAGACCACCCGCCCGATGGTGGCCGACCGGCGGGTGCGCGAGGCGATGAGCATTGCCATCAACCGCGCCGAACTCGCCAAGGCCATCCTGCAGGGCAATGCCGACCCGGCCTTCACCGACGTCGATCCCGATGCGCTGGACTTCGACCCGAAGACCAAGGGCATCGTGAATGAAGATGTCGAGCGGGCGAAGAAGTTGCTCGACGAGGCCGGGTGGATGCCCGGCGCCGACGGAGTCCGCGAGAAGGACGGCGTCAAGCTGCAGCCCAAGGTCTACTACACGCAGGCCGGCAACACGCCGCGGATCGCGGAAGCCATCCAGGGATATCTGCGCCGCATCGGCGTGCTGTGGCAGCTCCAGCCCTGGGATTCGACCATCGCGGCCGCCAAGATGGCCGAGCAGGACTATGAAATCTGGTCGGTGACCGTGCCCTATCTGTCGGCCGGCGACCTGATGAACATCTACTTCAATTCGAAGAACATCCCGACGCCCAACCGCATGAACTGGAAGGACGCCGAGACCGACGAGTGGCTGCGCCTCGGGCGTTCGGCGCTGACCGAGGCCGACCGCGCCAAGTACTACGCGATGGTGCAGCAGAAGGTGACACGCGAGCACCTGTGGATCCCGGTGCTGAACGTCAACATGCACCAGGTGACGAACAAGAAGATCAAGGGCGCACGCCCGCACATGATCTACCAGAACACATTCTACAAGGGTCTCGACGTGACGCACTGAACAACAACAAGGCGAGGAAGCGATGCGTAAGTTCCTGAAGGGCGTAACGGCGTTGCTTGGCGTAGTGGGCCTCTCCCCGGTGGCGGAGGCGCAGACCTTGCGGATGATGAAGTCGCTCGATGCACCGCATTACGACGGCCAGCGCACGACCTGGTCGCCGACCTCCGACATCGTGAACATGTTCCAGGACACGCTGGTGGCGATGGACTGGGACGGCAAGACGGCCATTCCCTATCTCGCCAAATCCTGGACGATCAGTCCCGACGGCAAGCTCTACACCTTCAAGCTGCGCGACGATGTGAGCTTCTGCAGCGGCAAGAAGTTCACCGCCGAGGACGTGATCTACTCCTTCAAGCGGCTGAAGAGCCCCGAGCTCAAGGCGCCGCTCGCCTGGCGCGCCGGCAACATCAAGGAGCTGCGCGCGCCCGATCCCTACACGGTCGAATACGAGCTGAACGAACCGTTCGCCGACCTGCTGCTGCAGCTCACCATGTTCACCACGGCGATCCACAACAAGGAGAGCGTGGAGGCGCTGGGCAAGGACTACGGCGTCAAGGCGATCGACGGCACCGGCCCCTGGTGCTTCGAGAGCTGGCAGCCGCGCACCGAGATCGTCCTTAAGCGACACGACGCCTACAAGTGGGGCCCCTCGATGTACGCCAACAAGGGGCCGGTGAAGTTCGAGAAGCTCAGCATCAAGATTGTCCCTGAGGATTCCAGCCGGGTCGCGGCAATGATGGGCGGGCAGTTCGACGTCACGCACCAGATCCCGCTGCAGTTCATCCAGCAGGTCAAGGCGTCGCCCAACCTCAACGTCCAGGAGGCCAAGCCCAACTTCCAGCTGATGTATTACGGCTACAAGACCACGCGCCCGATGGTGGCCGACAAGCGCGTGCGCGAGGCGATGAACATCGCCATCAACCGCGCCGACATCGTCAAGGGCATCATGCTGGGCAACGCCGAGCCTGCCTATACGTTCATCGATCCCAAGGCGCTCGACTTCGCCGACTCGACCAAGAGCCTCATCAAGGAGGATGTCGAGCGGGCGAAGAAGCTGCTCGACGAGGCCGGCTGGAAGGTGGGCAGCGACGGCATCCGCGAGAAGGACGGCGTCAAGCTGGCACCCAAGGTCCTGTTCACCCAGGTCGCCTATTTCCCGCGCGTTTCCGAGGCGATCCAGGGCTACATGCGCAAGATCGGCATCGACTGGAAGATCGTGGGCTACGACTCGACCATCGCGCCGGCCGAGATGGGCAAGCAGGACTTCGAGCTGTGGACGGTGACCTTCCCCTACATCTCGTCCGGCGACCTACTGAACTTCTACTTCGATTCCAAGAACATGCCGGCGCCCAACCGCATGAACTGGAACGACGCCAAGACCGACGAGTACCTGAAGATGGGCCGCGCCTCGATCACCGACGCCGACCGCGCCAAGTACTATGCGCTGGCCCAGCAGAGGGTGACCGAGGAACATCTCTGGATGCCGGTCATGAACATCGCGATGTACACGACCAGCCTCAAGAAACTGAAGGGTGTGCGGCCGCACATGCTCTACCAGAACACCTTCTACAAGGGCCTGGACTACTCCTTCTGATGGAAAAGCTCCTCGAGGTCCGCGGTCTCCGCACCCACTTCCACACCGACCGCGGCCTCTTTCGCGCGGTCGACGGCATCGACTTCTCGGTCGGACGCGGCCGCACCGTCGGCCTGGTCGGCGAATCCGGCTGCGGCAAGAGCGTGACTTCGCTCTCCGTCATGGGCCTGGTGGCGAGCCCACCCGGCCAGGTCGAGGCCGATGCGATCCTGTTCGAAGGCCGGGACGTGCTCGGCCTATCGGCCGACGAGCGCCGTCGCCTGCGCGGCGGCAAGATGTCGATGATCTTCCAGGAGCCGATGACCTCGCTCAATCCGGTCCATACGATCGGCCAGCAGATCGTCGAGGCGATTCTGGCGCACACGCAGCTGTCGCCGCAGGCCGCCAAGGCCCGCGCCATCGAGATGCTCGAGCTGGTGCGCATCCCCTCGGCGAAGCAGCGGGTCGACGACTATCCGCATCTCCTGTCGGGCGGCATGCGCCAGAGGGTCATGATCGCCATGGCGCTGTCCTGCGAACCCGCGTTGCTGATCGCCGACGAGCCGACCACAGCGCTCGACGTCACGATCCAGGCCCAGATCCTCGACCTGCTGCAGGACCTGCAGCGGCGGCTCGGCATGGCGATGCTGATCATCACGCACGATCTCGGCGTGATCGCCGAAATCGCCGACGAGGTGGTGGTGATGTATGCCGGCAAGATCGTCGAGAGCGCGCCGGTCGACGCGCTGTTCGCCGATCCGCAGCATCCCTACACGATCGGCCTGCTGGGCTCTATCCCGCGCATCGAGGTCGACCGCGAGCGCCTGTCGACCATCGAGGGCTCGGTGCCGAGCCCCAACAACCAGCCCAAGGGGTGCCGCTTCGCGCCGCGCTGCCCCTTCGCCGACCCGCGCTGCCACCTCGAGCCGCCGCCGCTGCGCGACCTCGGCCCGGAGCATCGCGTGGCCTGCTGGAAGGCGCCCGTCGAACTGGCGAGGGCCGCATGAGCATGGCAACAGCAACGCCCGTCCTCCAGGTCGACGGGCTGGTGAAGCACTTTCCGGTGAGCCGCGGCCTGATCCGCCGCAAGGTGATCGGCATGGTGCGCGCCGTCGAAGGCGTGAGCTTCGAGATCGCGCGCGGCGAGACCCTGGCGCTGGTGGGCGAATCGGGCTGCGGCAAGTCGACGACCGGCCGCCTCGTGCTGCGCCTGATGGACCCGACCGCGGGCTCGGTGCGCTTCAAGGGCGAGGAGATCGCCACCCTCGACAAGCACGCGCTGCGCCGCCTGCGCCGCCACATGCAGATCATCTTCCAGGACCCCTATGCATCGCTCAACCCGCGCATGACGGTGGGCGAGATCCTGGCCGAGCCGATGGCGGTACACGATCTGCACACCGAGGCCGAGCGCGCGACACGGGTCAAGGACCTGCTCGACGTGGTGGGCCTGCTGCCCGAGCATGCACGGCGCTATCCGCACCAGTTCTCCGGCGGCCAGCGCCAGCGCATCGGCATCGCCCGCGCGCTGGCGGTCAATCCCGACCTCATCATCTGCGACGAGCCGGTCTCCGCGCTCGACGTGTCAATCCAGGCGCAGATCGTGAACCTGCTGCAGAACCTGCAGCAGCGCTTCGGCCTCTCCTATCTCTTCATCGCCCACGACCTCGCGGTGGTGAAGCACATCAGCGACCGGGTCGCGGTGATGTATCTCGGCCAGCTGGTCGAGATCGCCACCAAGCGCGACCTCTACGACCGGCCGCTGCACCCCTACACGCAGGCGCTGCTGTCGGCGATCCCGCGCCCCGATCCCAGCGTGCGCAAGGAGCGCGTGCTGCTGGCCGGCGACGTGCCCAGCCCCTTCGCCCCGCCGCCGGGCTGCCGTTTCCACACGCGGTGCATCCACGCCCAGCCGCGCTGCAGGCAAGAGCAACCCGAACTGCGCGACGCCGGCCACGGCCATCGCGTGGCGTGTCATTTCTACGAGACGCTGCCGATACCGGCGGCCGCCTCGACGGCCACCACCTCAATGGGCAAGCTGCCCGAACGCCTCGCCGCCTTCGAGGCGGCAAAGGCCGCGCGCGCGGGGTGACGATCCCTCAGCGCCGGCGCTTCGGGTGGCCCGTCGCACCGATCACCACGTCGCGCAGCGTCAGCAGCGCGCGATCGATCTCCGCTTCGGGCGTTCCCGCATAGCCCAGAATGAGGCCGTGCCGCCGCGCGCGGCCGGCGTAGCAGACCGAGAGCGGCTGGACGGTCAGGCCCTCGGCCGCCGCGGCCGCGGTCACGGCGACGTCGTCGAAGCGCCGGGCGATCTCCGGGGTGGGGCGCGCGATCACGTGCATGCCGCCGGGATCGGGGGCGATCGTGAGCAGACCGTCGAGACGGCGCGCGGCCGCCTGCAGCAGCGCCTCCCGGCGGCCGGCATAGAGCTGGCGCGTGCGGCGCAGATGGGTGGCGAAATGGCCCTCGGTAATGAACCGCGCCAGCGCGCCCTGGCCCAGCAGCGGCGCCCGCACCGAGACGCGATCCATGATCCGCTCGGTGGCGTCGACCAGCGAGGCCGGCAGCACGAGGAAGCTCAACCGCAGCGCCGGGAAGAGCAGCTTGGAGAAGCTGCTGAAATAGGCGACGCGGCCGGAGCGATCGAGGGTCCGCAGCGGCGCCAGGGGACGGCCGCTGTAGCGATACTCGCCGTCGAAATCGTCCTCGGCGATCCAGCCCTTGGCCCGTTCGGCCCAGCTCAGCAGCTCGAGCCGGCGCTGAAGGCTCAAGACCGTGCCCAGCGGAAAATGATGGGCCGGCGCCACGACCGCCAGGCGCGCGTCGGGCGCCCGCGCCTGCGCCGCCTCGGGTGAGAAGCCCGACTCGTCGATGGCGATGGGCACGGCCTCGACGCCCGAGGTCGCCAGCGCCTCGCGCACGCCGACGAAGCCCGGCTCCTCGATCCAGGCCGTGTCGCCGGCATCGAGCACGACCTGCGCGAACAGCGAGAGGCCGTGACGGATTCCCGTCGTGACCACGATCTCGGCCGGATCGCAGGTGAAGCCGCGCGCCACGCCGAGATAGGTCGCGATCGCCTCGCGCAGGCCCGCATGTCCGAACGGATGCACGGCGCTGGCCGCCTCGCTGCCGGGCCGGCGCCACTCGCGTTCCAGCAGCTTGGCCCAGAGCGCGAAGGGAAAGGCCTCGCGGTCGGGCTGGCCGGTGGGAAAGGCCGAAGGAGGTCCGGCGGGAGGGGGCGGCGAGACCTCGGCCAGCAGCGCCCGCGTCCGGCGCGCGACGGCGGGCCTGGCGACAGACTGGCCCTGCGTCGGCGCGCCGGTTCGCGGCACGGTCAGCATCTCGTCGGGCAGGTCGGCCGCGACCGACATGGCCGAACCGGCCTGGCTCACGACATAGCCCTCGGCGACCAGCTGGTCGAAGGCCAGCACGACGGTACCACGCGCGCAGTCGAGATCGCGCGCCATCAGCCGCGACGAGGGCAGCCGCGCGCCGGGTTCGAGCCGCCCCTCGAGGATGGCGCGCCGCATCTGCTCGCCGATCTGGCGGTGCAGCGGCTCGGGCGACGAGGGATCGAGCGCGAGGCCGAGCGGCGGGACGCGGCGGGTGCGGGAGCTCGAACGCGGCTTCAAAACTGGTCCAGTCACTTTCCATCAAACTGGCTCTTTCACCTGATCCGTATCCCGACGATGGTTCCGCCGCAAGCAACCCCCCTTCCCGGTGCGCCAAAGGTCAAGCCATGAGCCCTCCCGATTCAGTCACCCCGCCCGACAGCTATCCCGTCACCAACGTCAACAAGGTGAAGCGCGTCCACGACCGCGGCCGCTACGACAAGGAGACCATCCACGCCATCCTGGATGCCGCCCTGGTCTGCCACATCGCCTACGTGATCGACGGCCGTCCCTACTGCACGCCGACCGGCTTCTGGCGCGAGGGCAGCCATCTCTACTGGCACGGCTCGTCCGCGAGCCGCATGATCCGCAGCCAGAAGGAAGGCGTCGACGTCTGCCTCACCGTCACCCATCTCGATTCGCTGGTGATGGCGCGCTCGGGCTTCCATCATTCGGTCAACTATCGCGCCGTCATGGCCTTCGGGAAGGCGCATGTGATCGACGACCCCGAAGAGAAGCTGAAGCTGATGGACCGCTTCATCGACCGCATCTATCCCGGCCGCTCCAAGCTGATCCGCCAGCCGAACAAGCAGGAGTTCAAGGCGACCACCATGATCGGCATGGAGATCGAGACGGCGTCGGGCAAGATCCGCGACAAGCACGTCGCGGACGAGGAGGAAGACTACGAAGGCGTTCCCGCCTGGTCGGCGCTGTATCCGGTCACGCAGGTGCTCGGCGAACCGTCGGACTGCGCGCGCCAGCTTCCGGGCCTCACGCGGCCGGACGAGATGTCCGACTTCGTTCCCGGCGCGCGCCTCGACGAGGTGATGACCAAGACCTACAAGCGGACCTTCGGCGAAGGCTGAGCCGCGCGGCGGCCGGTCGTTTTTTCCGCTTCCGCGACCGCCCACTTCACGAACCGACTTACGCGCTCGTCGCCCGTCAGGGCGGCGGGCCAGCGCACGACATGCGCCTTGCTCGATGGCATGTCCCAGGACGCGGGCAGCACGCGCACCAGGCGCCCGTCCTTCAGCGCATCGTGCACCAGCAGCGAGCGCGCCATGACGACGCCCGCGCCCTGCAGCGCCGCGGCGATGGCGGTGTGGATGGTGCCGAAGCGCAGTGCGGCGGCCGGCGGCTTGCCCGCGATGCCCAGCCGCTCGAACCAGACGGGCCACGACCATTCGGCGCCCTGGCCGCGGCCGGGCTTTCCCTTGTGCAACAAGGGCAGCTTCGCCAGCGCCTGCGGATCGCGCAGCGTCTTGCCGCCCGGCAGCAATCCGGGAACGCAGACGGGAAAGACCTGCTCCTGGAACAGCAGACGCTGGGTCGAGGAGGAGCGTGCCGTCGCCGCGGGCTGCCACAGAATGTGGACGTCGATATCGGGCGCCCGCAGCTCGGCCTCGCTCTCGACGATGGTGAGCTCGACTTCCAGGCCGGCGTTCGCGGCCGCAAAGGCCGGCAGCCGCCGCACCAGCCAGTAATCGGCAAGCGCTGCCCCCACACCGACGCGCAGGCCTGAGGGCACGGCAACGGCGCGGCAGCGCGTACGAAGATCGGACAGGCCGTCGAGAAGGTCCGCGAGGCCGGCGGCCAGCGCCGAGCCGGCGGGAGTCGCGTGCAATCCGGCCGGCGAGCGATGGAGCAGCGGCGCGCCGACATAGGCTTCGAGCCGGCGCAGGCGATGACTGACGGCGCTCTGGGTCATGCCGAGTTCGGCCGCCGCCCGGGTCATGCTGCGATGGCGGAGCGCAGTATCGAAGGCGACGAGGGCGTCGAAGGGCGGGAGGGAGCGCATTTCTCCAATCATGAACTACATTCATGTCGAAGTGAATGCTTGGCGCTCGGGGTTGCGGGCGCGAGGCGGCATCACTGGGCGCCATGAAATCCTTCCGGCGTACCCCTGCCCTCGCCCTCTCCTTCGCAGGCTTCCTCACCCAGCTCGACGTCACTGCCGTCGTCGTCGCCCTGCCGACGATCGGCGACGATCTCGGCTTCGGCCTCGCGGCCTATGCCTGGACGATGGACGCCTACAGCCTGGCCTTCACCGCCACGCTGCTCGCGTCCGGCGCGCTGGCCGATCGCTACGGCCGGCGCCGCGCCCTGCTGGCCGGCAATGTTCTGTTCGCCGTGGCGTCGCTCGCCTGCGGGCTGGCCTGGGACGGCCCCTCTCTGTGGGCCGCGCGCGCGGCGCAGGGCTTCGGGGCGGCCTTCGTCATTACGGGATCGATCGCGCTGACCGCCAGCGCCTATCCCGATCCGGCGGACCGCGCCCGGGCCTTCGGCCTCGCCGGCATCGTCTCGGGCGTCGCGATGGCGATCGGCCCGACCCTGGGCGGGGCGGTCGCGGCCTGGTTCGGCTGGCGCTGGATCTTCCTCGCCAACCTTCCGTTCTGTCTTCTGGCTGCGTGGATCGTGCCGCGGCTCGTGGCCGAGGAACGCGGCCCCGATACGCGGCCCCTCGATCTCGTGGGCATCGCCCTGCTCACCCTGGTGCTCGGGATCGCCATCGAGACGCTGCTGGCCGGCCGCACGCCGGCTCACCTCATGCTCGGCACGGGCGCGGCTCTGATCTGCGGCGTTTGGTTCGTCCTGCAGCAACGACGCCGGCCGCAGCCGATCCTCGATCCCGCATTGCTGACACAGCCGGCGATGATCGCCGTCGCCGTGCTGCTGATCACCGTGTCGATCGGCTACTGGGCGACGCTGGTCTACCTGCCGCTGTTTCTCACGGCGGCGTTCGGCCTGTCTGCGGCGCAGGCCGGCATCGCCCTGCTCGCCGCGACCGTGCCGATGGTTTTCCTGCCACCGCTCGCCGGCCGCATGGCAACCCGATGGGGATGGCGGGCCCTGTTCACGTGCGGGCTCCTGGTGATCGCTGCAGGCGACCTCGTCCTGGCGCTGGAGCCGACCTGGACGGGGGCGCTCCTCGGCATGGCCGTGATCGCCACCGGCGCTTCGCTCGTACAGTCGCAGCTCTCGGGCGCGGTCGTTACGCTGGCGCCGCCAGCCCTGGCCGGCATGGCCTCGGCGCTCACCATCGTGATGCGCCAGGGCGGTTTCGCCCTCGGGATCGCGGCCCTGGGCGCGACCCTCGGCCAGGAGCCGTCGACCACCGGCTACGCAACGATGTTTTGTGTGGCGGCCGCGTCAGCGCTCTTCGGCGCGGGCTCGGCTTTCCTCCTCTTGTCGCCGAGCATCCGGAGGTGACGTCGCACGGCCCCGGCCGACGGACCGATCAGCGCGGCGCGGGAAGCCCGGTTTGTGCCGTCAGGTCGGCCTGCAGACCGGCGATTGCGTCCATCAGCGCCTTGTCGACCGCCGCGGTGACCGCGGGCATCGTGCTGATGCAGGCGAGGCCCAGCTGGGCGCGCTCCGAAGCCTCCTTCGCGACGTTCACGCTGACCACTTGGGCAGCGCGGGTTGTACCGCCTGCCGTGAGACCAACCTTCGCCTCCGCCTCGCAGTAGCTCAGAAGCGCAGCGAGACCCGAACTGTGGCATCGCATGCGCAGCGACATCGGCTGGACATCGACGGCTATCCCGTTTGGAAAGGCCGGCGCATAACCTGCGAGCCCCTTGATGAGCGCCGCCTGGGCGAACGCCTGCCGATCGGTCTCATAACTTGCGGTACGGCATTGATCCGTCAGGACGAGAGCCGTCTGGCGAAGATTCGCAAGGCCGGAAATCCGTACGCTTTCCGCCCCCTGCACCGAGGACAACACCATCGGAGGCGGGTTCGAAGACGAGGCGTCGGAAACGGTGCAGCCTGCCAGCAGTCCGATCGCGACCAGCGAAACAATTGGAACATTCGCGATCGATTGCATCGTTGCGTCACCTCTACGCCCCACGGTAGAAACTTTTCTACCGAGACAAACTTGGATTGTCCAAAGGTAGAACTCGGAATGGGGGATTTCTTGTTCACGCGGATCCTGGCGGCGTCGGCCGCCGCTCTCATGCTTGCGGCCTGCGCCCAACCGGTCAAACCCATCCAGGCCTGGGCACCCTCGACGGCTGCACAGGCTTCGATCGGCAGTGTCACCGTCACGAGTCGCGCCGGCAACGTTCCCGAGGAGAATCTTCAAGCGCTGAAGTCGGCCCTCGAGCTGAAGACGAGCCAGTGCGCGACCGGACCGACCCGGTACGAGATGCAGGTCCGCGTCGACAACTTCAAACTGGCGAACAGCGGCATGGTGATGTTGCTCGGTGACAACCACGAGGTTGCCGGCGAGGTGAAGCTGGTCAATCCCGCCGACAACAGCGTCGCCTCGGAATATTACGTCCAGGAGGTAACGTCCGGCGGCGGCCTCATCGGTCTCGCCAGACTCTCGGGCGGCGCCCGCGCGATCTCGACCGACTTCGCGGCCTCGGTCTGCGAAAAGGTCTTCTTCAAGAAGTAACGGGCCCCGACCGGCATCAGCGCCCGGCTACTCGGCCTTGATGCCGGCGGCCTTGATCACCTTGGCCCACTTCTCGGTGGCGTCGCCGAGGACCTTGGCGAACTCGGCCGATGTGCCTCCCATCACCGTGCCGCCCATGTCGACGATGCGGGTCCTGATCCTGTCGCTGGCGAGGCCGGCGTTCAGTTCCTTGTTGAGCAGAGCGATAATATCGGCCGGCGTGCCCCTGGGCACGCCGATGCCGGCAAAGCCGCTGGCCTCGTAACCCGGCACGAACTCCGCCACCGGCGGAACGTCCGGCAGCACCTCGAGACGCGCCGTGGTCGTCACTGCCAGGGCGCGCAGCTTGCCCGCCTTGACCTGCTGAATCGATTCCGACAGCGGCGCGAAGATCACCTGCACGTGGCCGCTGATCAGATCGGCGACCGCCGGCGCACCGCCCTTGTACGGGACGTGCACCAGGTTCACCCCTGTCATCATCTTGAAGAGCTCGCAGGCGATGTTCTGCGGCGTGCCCTGGCCGGCCGATCCGTAGTTGATCTTGCCCGGGTTGGCCTTGGCGTAGGCAATGAACTCGGGCAGCGTATTCGCCGGAACCGACGGGTTCACCACGACGAGATAGGCCAGTCGCGCGGAATAGATGACCGGCGCGATGTCGCGCATGAAGTCGAAGCCGAGATTGGAATAGAGCGCGGCGTTGATCGCATGCGGCGTCACGATCTGCAGCAGCGTGTACCCGTCGGGCGCGGCCTTGGCGACGGTCTCGGTGCCGATGTTGCCGCTGGCGCCGGGCTTGTTCTCGACGATGAACTGCTGGCCGAGTCGCTCGGTCAACCACTCCGCCATCAGGCGTCCCTGGATGTCGGTCGCGCCGCCAGCGGGAAAGCCGACCACGATGCGGGCGGGCCGCGACGGATAGGCCTGCGCCTGCGCCAGGTAGGGCACGAGCGGCAACGCGGCGGCACCGATGGCGAGGTGCGCCAATGAACGGCGACGAATTTTCATGATTGCTGCCTCCACGGTTTCATTACGACGCGCGTACGCAACGCAACGGGACGCTCAGCGGAGGAAGCCTACATCGGTCCTACGGGGAGGCGGAAGGGAGCAATGCCCTCAATAAGTTGACGCTCCTGGCAGCGTTTGGGAGGATGGTGTGACCAAGTCATACCGGTGAGAGAAGATGAGCAGAGTTTCGAAGCGTACGTTCAGTCTTCCGATCGAACAGGCGGCCTATATCGACTCAAAGGTCGAATCGGGCGCCTATGCCTCCAGCCCCGAAGTCATCCGGGCCGGTCTCCGCGCGCTGCAGGAGCGCGACGCCGCCGTCGAACGATGGCTACGAGACGAAGTTGTCCCCGTCTATGACGCGATGGAAGCGAATCCGGAGCGCAAGCTCTCGAGCAAGTCTGTTCTTTCAGAAGTGCGCGCGCGCTACGCAGCAAAGCGCAAGGTCCGTCGTTGAAGCACTGACACGTCGGCATGGGGATCAATCTCTTCCCCTTTGCGGAGTCCGCAAAGGGGAAGTGCCCTCGTCCTACGAGGGCGATGGGGTCATGACCCCTCCGTCGCATCGGCGGCTTGGTTACAAGCCGCGGACGCGACACCTCCCCATTTGAATGGGGAGGAAACAACACAACCTATCGGAAGACTTTAGTCGCCCGTGAAGAACGGCCAAGTGGTTGAAGGCGGGTCGTTTTTCGGCGTGGGTGCAGATTTTGGATTGCAAGGTTTGGCGTCTCGAGAGCCTGGAACCTTGCGATTTCGTTTGGGGATTC
>JAESFK010000136.1_pt1 | contig 61388 bp, 57 predicted proteins | sample 9269391 | NCBI WGS metagenome assembly JAESFK01 (sample SAMN14506231, study PRJNA617097) | algae metagenome | isolation source: Drouetiella hepatica UHER 2000/2452 and co-occurring heterotrophs from... | place: Slovakia: Slovak Paradise National Park, Hrabusice, Kosice Region | collected 2000-01-01
GAGGATCGCGACCGCTGCAATGGCCAGAGCAATCATAGGGGTTCCTTCCACGGATAAGTTTTCCGCAACCTAGAGCCCTTCAGAGACAATTGGAAGCCGTTCTGCCGGAGCAGGTTTTACGTCTGCCCGCGCCGGCCTGTTCCTGCGGGAACCGCGCGATGGCCGCTGTTGCCCGATAGTGGGTGCATCAGATCAACAGCACCGAAGCAAAGTACCCATCTCCATGAAAACGCTCGCAACCTTCACCAACATCATCGCCTTCTCGGCCTTGTTCCTTGCCTATGCGAGCGTCGGCAACATCGAAAAGCCAAGCGGTGTCCGCCGCGCCCTGCAAACCTATGCCAGCCAGCAGCCGACCGGCAGCTATCCAACACTGAAGCCCGTGTGGCAGATCGGCGCGGATGCAAGCGATCTGATTTGAGGCGTTTGTTCGATGCCGGGTACAACAGCCGTATGGAACTGCGCGCTGCGCAGCGGGTGATACCCTTGCCAGACTGCCAGCCGCGTACCGGGCAAGCCGGGCCGGCTTGATGTCAGCTTTACCGCTTAGGCAGCGTTTTTTACCAGATTGACGCCACCGGCGTCCGTCAGCAGGAAGGCTTCGCCGCAAGCCGTCGCCAGCGTGCGAACGCGCAAGATGTAGCTCTGGCGCTCGGTCACGGAAATCACGCCGCGCGCGTCGAGCAGGTTGAAGACGTGGCTGGCCTTGATGCACTGGTCATAGGCCGGGAAGACGCATTTGTGCAGGATCGCGTTGGCGCCGGTATCGGGCGCACCGGCGGCCAGAAGCGCCAGGCATTCCTTCTCGGCATCGACGAAATGCTGCTGCAGCATGGCCGTGTTGGCATATTCGAAATTGTGCCGCGAATATTCCTGCTCCGCCTGCAGGAAGACATCGCCGTAGCTGATCTTCTCGTCGCCCTCGCGGCCATTGAAGTTCAGGTCGTAGACATTGTCGACGCCCTGAACATACATGGCCAGACGCTCGAGACCGTAGGTCAGTTCTCCGGAGACCGGCGAGCACTCGATGCCGCAGACCTGCTGGAAATAGGTGAACTGCGAGACCTCCATACCGTCGCACCAGCATTCCCAGCCGAGGCCCCAGGCGCCGAGCGTCGGACTTGCCCAGTCATCCTCGACGAAACGGATGTCATGCAGCAGCGGATCAAGCCCGATGGCCGCCAGCGAACCGAGGTACAACTCCTGAAGGTTCGGCGGATTGGGCTTCAGGATGACCTGATACTGGTAATAGTGCTGCAGCCGGTTGGGATTTTCGCCGTAACGCCCATCGGACGGGCGGCGCGACGGCTGCACGTAGGCTGCCCGCCACGGCTTCGGCCCAAGCGCGCGCAATGTCGTTGCCGGATGAAAGGTGCCGGCGCCGACCTCCATGTCATAGGGCTGCAGAACCGCGCATCCCTTGTCCGCCCAGTAAGCGTGCAGCGTCAGGATCAGCGCTTGAAAGGAGCGCTTGGGGTTCATGTGGTCCGGCAGAGCGGCGGTGGTCATGGCATCGGTCCAGGTTGACTATATCTGGCTGTCTGGTGCCATGATGGGGGGAGACGGTCAAGGGGCGGGCCAAGCTGGCAACGCGGAAGGATGATAATGACTCAGCTCCCCAGATTCACGAACGGATTGAGAATAACGAGACGACCGTCAACCATAAGGCCATTTTGCATATCTTCTGAAAAACACTGTCCGGAGCCCGCTTGCAGGGCTGAAGCAATCATCAACGCATCGAAAATCGAGAAATTGTACCGCGCCGCCAGATCGACCGCGAGCGAATTGCATTCTTTGTCGATCGGCACGATGGCCGCTGCAAGCGCGCTTAAATCAGCGATCGCAAGCCGGATTTCCGCCCAGCTCATGCCAAGTTTACGCCTGGCGACGTTAGCAAACTCGTTCAATGCCTGAACGCTCAAAATAAACGGCTCGGACAGGAGTGTTTGCGCCACAGCAGAGCGCGGATCATCGGCGAAAGCGTAAACCAGGATATTTGTGTCGAGCAACGGCGCAGTCACCGCGCGTTCGCCTCGTCACGATCGAATTTCCAATCGGCTGGCAAACGCTTGGCAAAAGCTTTGATACGCGCAAGCGCCTCTTCTCGGGTCCGATCATGTTCGATTTCGAAAGCGCGCTCGCCTACAATCCGGACGGCCACCTCATCGCCCTCTTTCAACTGCAAGGTCTCGACCACCGAAGACGGAATGCGGATGGCGAGACTGTTTCCCCACTTCGAAACCTGCATCGAAAACACCCATGATATACTGTGGAGAACCGTATATCATACTCAGCGTAAAAACTCAAAGATCATGAGAATAATGTCACTCCGGCTTCTTCAGCCGATACTCCCCCGTCACCGGGTCCTTGACCAGCGTGCCTTGTGTGCCGGTTTCCTCACGGCGGCGGGCTTCCTGCTGGCGGCGGGTAAGTTTTTCCGCGTCGGCGACGAACTTTCGGTAGCCGAACCAGGCGATGGCTGCGAACAGCAGCAGTAGAATCAATTGCGGCATGCGCGCTCCCCCGTTTCCGCTCAGGTATCAAAGGCCGAAGCGGCCCCATAATGCTCTTTCCTCCGCCACCTCGGCAAGCCCGGAAACGGCCGAGAGCGCAAAGCGCTCGGCCATGCCGCCTGCCATCGACGCGCCGGGCTGGCGGCGGCCGAACAGGCCGCGCGAGGCGGAGACCAGTTGCAGCTGGGTTTTCGCACCAAACCGTTTCTTCAGCTCGCCGCGCATATCGCCAAGGCTATCGACCAGCCCCAGTTCCTGCCCGCGTTTGCCGGTCCAGAACAGGCCGGAGAAAATGTCCGGCGTATCGGCCAGCAGATGTCCGCGCCGCGCCTTGACCATGCCGATGAAAATATCATGAATTTCCAGCTGCAGGCCCTTGAGGAACTCGATATCCTTCTCCTTTTCCGGCTGGAAGGGATCGAGCATCACCTTGTTGGAACCGGCCGTATAAACGCGCCGCTCGATACCGATCTTCTTCAGCATTTCAGGAAAACCGAAACCGCCGGACACGACGCCGATGGAGCCGACGATCGAGGTCGGGTCGGCAATGATCTCGTCGCCGGCGAGCGCGATCATATAGCCGCCGGAGGCCGCCACATCCTCGACAAAGATGATGACGCGCTTCTTCTTTTCTTCCGCCAGATCGCGGATGCGCTGATAGATCAGCCGCGACTGGACAGGGGAGCCGCCGGGCGAATTGATCGATATGGCAACGGCCGGGGCGTCCTTCATGGAAAAGGCTTTTTCAAGCACCGGCGCAATCGCCGCCAGATTGAGGGCCGGGCGAAACTGGCTGCCGCCCGCCATGATCGCACCATGCATCCTGACGACCGGAATCGTCACGCCTTCCTTGCGAAAACGCTTCGGCAACAGCTTCCTGAACAATCCGGCCATCTGAACTCCCTGCTTTCATTCCATCATTGTGCGTGTCGGCATGTATGCATTGACGCGGCAAACGCAATGGCACCTTCGTCAAAATCATGGGTGGCATGAAAATCATCGATGGCGGTGGTAGGCGGCGCGGCCGTTGTTCAGATCGTCGACGAAACCGGCCAACTTGTGCGTCTCCTCCTCATGCACGATCAGCGGTGCCCGCAGGGTCAACCGCGCGCGGCTCTGCTTGATCGCCGTGACAAGAATGCGAACGGCATTTTCACCGGCGCGTGCCTGCAACGGCGTGATTTCGATCCCGCCGAAACGGCGGCCGCAAGCCGAAATGATATCGGCGATCGATTCAGGACGGGCGATCAGCGACAGCTGTCCTCCCGGCCTTGCGATGGCGCCCGCGGTTCTGATCCAGGTGTCGAACAGGCCTTCGGTCATCGCATGCGCCTCGGCCTTCAGGGCATCCGGCGTCTTGCGGTCCGAGGCATCGTTGAAAGGCGGGTTCATGATGACGTGATCGAAACTGTCATCGGCAAGGCCGGCTGAAGCCCTTGCCCGCCCCGTCAGCGACACGTCGGCCTCGAGAACGGAAATCCGGCTGCCCAAACGGGCATTGTCCGCAAGCGCCAGGCTTCGTCTGGCAAAATCCGCCATCAGCGGCGACCGCTCGACCAACAGCACCTCGGCATTCTCCAGCCGTGAGGCAACGGCCATGCCTGCCGCACCGGCACCAGCACCGAGATCGGCGACACGGCAGGGCTTTTGCGAGGCGACCAGCGAGGCAAGCAGCATTGCATCCATGCCGGACCGGTGCCCCTGCCCCAGCGGCTGGATCACCTGGAACCGGCCACGGTGAAAACTGTCGATGGTTTCGATGGCCGCTGTCGTCATGCGTCCCGCAATTCCGCCCCGAGCCCTGCATCGATCAAAATCTGCCGTGCCTCCTCGGCGTCGTCCTCATCGACCAGGAAACGGCGGGGCAAGAGGCCGAGCGAACCTTCAAGGATGCTCATGCCCTGATCGGCGATGAAGCAGCCGATGCCTGCATCCTTCATCAGGCTTTCGGCAAAGGAGAGCACGACGGCGTCGTTGGTACGGATCAATTCCTTCATTCCGGGTCGTTTTCCTGCCTTATTCGAGCAAGCGGGACAATTCGCCTCTTGCCGCCACAAGCCCCCCTTTCTATTGTCCAAACCGGAGTTTGAACAGGAGTCCCTTGTGTTGGGCGTAGTGATACCGCTGGAAGACAGCAAAAACAAACAGGCATCGGTCAAGCCACTCGTCGACCTGACGAAGGCGGACATGGAGCGCGTCAACCAGTTGATCCTGTCCAAGGCGGGGTCAGACGTCCAGATGATCCCGGAAGTGGCCAACCACCTGATCTCCTCCGGCGGCAAACGTCTGCGCCCGATGCTGACGCTGGCGTCTGCCGCCATGTTCGGCTTTACCGGCGATGCGCATATCAAGCTTGCGACCGCGGTCGAGTTCATGCACACCGCCACCCTTTTGCACGATGACGTGGTCGACGAGAGCGATCTGCGCCGCGGCAAATCGACCGCACGGATGATCTGGGGCAACCAGGCCAGCGTTCTCGTCGGCGATTTCCTGCTCGGCCAGGCGTTCCGCATGATGGTCGATGTCGGCTCTCTCGATGCGCTCGACGTGCTATCGACCGCTGCTTCGGTGATTGCCGAAGGCGAAGTGCTGCAGCTTTCCGTCGCCAAGAACATGGAGACGACCGAGGACGACTATCTGTCCGTCATTCGCGCCAAGACGGCAGCGCTGTTTGCAGCCGCGGCCGAGGTCGGCCCGATCGTCGCCAAGACGGACAAGGCGAGCCGCAACGCGCTGAAATCCTACGGCATGAATCTCGGGCTTGCCTTCCAGCTGGTCGATGACGTGCTCGACTATGGCGGCAAGGCTGCCGATCTCGGCAAGAACACCGGCGACGATTTCCGCGAAGGCAAGATCACCCTGCCCGTGATCCTCTCCTATCGCCGCGGCACGGCCGAGGAGCGCAGCTTCTGGCGCGAGGCGATCGAGGGCGGCAACAGCGACGACCACAACCTGGAAAAGGCGCTGGGCCTGATCACCCGTTACGGCGGCCTCACCGATACCATTGCCCGGGCCCAGCATTACGGCACGATTGCCCGCGATGCGCTTGCGCCACTGCCGGAATCCCCCTGGAAGGACGCGCTTCTCGAGGTTATCGATTTCTGCATCGAACGGGTCAGCTGACCGGCTGTTGTAACGTTCAGGTGTACGCTTGAGGAATTTCTTGCCGCACCGCGCCAAAAAAGCCATTCTATCCGTTCATGCTCCGGTTGCCGTTGCACGTCACTCCCGATCGAGTGAGCGGAAGTTGACGGCGGTATGTCGAATTGCGTTTTGCCTTTTGTTCAAACCGATTCCGGTTTGCCGGGTTATGCGTTATTGATTTGAGACTGATTCCGCGCGAATCCGGCGTCGGCGCCAAAGGGCGCCGCCCGTAACGAAAGGCTTGTCATGCGGCAAAAACACCTTCTTCGCCTGCTCAGCGGTGCAGCTTTCCTGGCCTTGGCGTCCCTTTCCGGCGCGGCCCCGAGCTTTGCCGAGGAAAAGGCTGCGGTGGAGGAAAGCAAGCCTTTCGACCTGAATTCGGTCAACAGTTTCTCGGGCGCGTTTCTCGCTGCCCGCACCGCCGATGTCGATCACGATCTCGATACCGCCACCAAGCTCTACCGCACGGCGCTGGAGTTCGAACCAGATAATGTCGAGGTCAAGCAGCGTTTGATGATCACCTCGCTGATGAACGGCGATTTCGACGGCGGCGCCAAGATTGCCGAAGAGTTGAAGTCGGATAGTTCCGTCGAGCGCATCACCACGATCACCCGCGCCGTCGAGGCGATCCGCAAGCGGGAATATCGCCATGCGCAGAAAATCCTCAATTACACAGGCCCGAACGATCTCGACCGGCTGATGAACGGCCTGTTGCTTGGCTGGGCGAAGGCCGGTGAAGGCAAGCCGAAAGAGGCGATCGCCGAAATCGAAACGATGGAAGGACCGGAATGGTTCCGGATCTTCAAGTCCTATCATCAGGGCGCCATTGCGCTGGCCGCGGGCGATAAGTCCACAGCGCGTTCCAAGCTGAACGATGCTGTCCTCGACCGCGAAGGCGGCGCTGCCGCCCCCGATACCTTCATGCGCGCCGTCGTTGCACTGGCAAAGCTGGAAGCACGCGACAACAAGAAGCAGAAGGCACTGGACGCGATTTCCGTCGGCGAAGGCTTCATCAGCAATTATGCGCCGCTGAAGGCGCTGCGCACCAGCATCGAACAGGGCAAGCCGCAGGAACAGCAGGTTCGCAGCGCCACGCAAGGCGCTGCCGCCGTACTGTTCTCGATCGGCGCGGCGCTCAACCGCGACGGCGCGGAAGATATCGTTTCGCTATATCTGCAGACAGCCCGCGCACTGGACCCGGAAAGCGCCGACATCCTGGTGATGCTCGGTGGCATTGCCGAGAATCTCAAGAAGCCCGAGCGGGCCATCGCGCTCTACAAGAGCGTGCCGGAAAACTCGCCGATGCGGCGGTTGTCGGAAATGCAGCTCGGCTTGAGTCTTGCCTCGATCGGCAAGGTCGAGGAAGCCAAGCAGCATCTGAAGGAACTGATCGAGCTTGATCCGAAGGATGTGCGCAGCTACCTCGCCTATGGCAGCGTGCTGTCGGATGCCAAGGACTACAAGGAAATGGGCCTGGTCTACGACCGCGCCGTCGAGGCGATCGGCCCGGTTCCGCAGCGCAGTGACTGGACGATCTTCTTCCAGCGCGGCATCGCCTATGAACGCCAGAAAATGTGGGACAAGGCCGAGCCGAGCTTCAAGAAGGCGCTGGACCTCAACCCCGACCAGCCGCAGGTCTTGAACTATCTCGGCTACTCCTGGGTCGATATGAACATCAATCTGGAAGAAGGCCTGGGCATGATCCGCAAGGCGGTCGATCTGAAGCCGGATGACGGCTACATCGTCGATTCGCTCGGCTGGGCCTATTTCCGGATGGGGCGCTTCGACGATGCGGTGGCTGAACTGGAGCGGGCTGTCGAGCTGATGGCCGGCGATGCGACCATCAACGACCATCTGGGCGATGCCTACTGGCGGGTCGGCCGCAAGCTGGAAGCGGTTTTCCAGTGGAACCAGACGCTGGCGCTGAAGCCCGAGGACGCGGAGATCCCGAAGATCAAGGCGAAGATCGAAAACGGACTGCCGCCGGTCGAAGCCAAGGTTCCGGCTGCCGCCGAAGCGGGGGATTCCCAGCCGAAGACAGTGGCTCCGGACGTTGCCAGCGGCAAGAAATCCTGATTTCGCCAAACAATGGCAGATCAGGACAGACTTGACGATTTCACGCTGACGCGGATCGCGCCAGCGAAAATCAATCTGGCTTTGCACGTCGTCGGTCAGCGGGCCGACGGCTACCATCTGCTGGAAAGCCTTGTGACTTTTGCCGATGCAGGAGACCGCATCGGCTTTTCCATCTCTGATGAGGACCGTTTCACCGTCTCCGGCCGCTTTTCCGCTGGTCTGCCGCTTACCGGCGAAGCTGCGACGGGGAACCTGGTGCTCAAGGCACGCGACCTGCTGCGCGCCCATCTGAACGAAAAGGGCATCACGGCGGGGCCGGTTCATCTCCATCTCGAAAAGAACTTGCCGGTTGCCTCCGGCATCGGCGGCGGATCGGCGGATGCGGCAGCAGTGCTTCTCGGTCTGCTGGACCTCTGGAAGGCTTCCATCGATCCCGTCAGGCTGCAGGAGATCGCGCTCACTTTGGGCGCCGATGTGCCGATGTGCCTTCATGGCCGCCCGCTGATCGCCCGCGGCATCGGGGAAGACATCGAACCGGTGGCGGATTTTCCGTCCTTCCCCATGCTGATCATCAATCCGCTGAAAGCGGTCTCGACACCGGTGATTTTCAAACTGCTGAAGGACAAGACCAAGCCGCCGCTGCTGATGCCGCAGGGCAAGCCGTCGCGCGATGGCTGGATTGATGTGCTGAAAGGCCTGCGCAACGATCTGGAGCCGCCTGCCCGCGATCTGGAGCCGGACATCGGCGCGGTCTCCGGCGCACTTGGCCTGACAGGTGCCGTCTTTGTCCGGATGTCCGGGTCGGGCGCCTCCTGCTTTGGCCTCTACGCGAGTACCGAAGCACGCAATGAAGCGGCGGCCATTCTTTCACGGCAGCACCCGAACTGGTACGTTCTGGCCTGCAACACCATCCACGGAGAGGAAGATCACGATGACCGAGGCTAAGGAGAACAGGCCCTTCGTTCCGGTCGGCATCGCTGTCCTGACCGTTTCCGACACCCGCACGCTTGCCGACGACCGTTCCGGCGATACGCTCGTTGCCCGTATCGCCGATGCCGGCCACCGGCTCGAAGCCCGCGCCATCGTGTCCGACGACCGGGAGAAGATCGCAGCACAGGTAAAAGCCTGGACGCTTGACGGTGCGATCGACGTGGTGATCACCACCGGCGGCACGGGCTTTACCGGGCGCGACGTGACGCCCGAGGCGCTGGAGCCGCTGTTTGAAAAGCGCATGGACGGCTTTTCCGAAGTCTTCCACCGGATTTCCTATGACAAGATCGGCACCTCGACGATCCAGTCGCGCGCCACCGGCGGCGTCGCCAACGCCACTTTCATCTTCGTGCTGCCGGGCTCACCCGGCGCCTGCCGCGACGCCTGGGACGGTATCCTGAAGCAGCAACTCGACTACCGGCACATGCCCTGCAACTTCGTCGAGATCATGCCAAGGCTGGACGAGCACCTGAAGCGCGGCTGACTTTCGCTTTTTAACGAACGCGATCTTCCCTGTTCCATTCGTAACTGCACGTCACGTTGCAGCATTGTAAACCTGTTCTCATCGAAAGACGGAATGGGGGCAGCGAACTTGTTCATCGAATGCGGCCGGTGTCCACATCCTGATTTCGACGGACAGCATGAACGCGGCGGATTTCATGTGCTGAAAACTGCCACGCAAAGCGATACGACGCAGTGGCAGGGTTCACGCGGCAAGCCATTTCAACGGTCTATTTTTCAATGAAGACAGGGCAGGTTCGAAAGGGCCTGCCCTTTTTGCGGCGCGCCGATGCTACCGGCTTTCGGCGCCGGGACGATTGGCGATTGCCACCCATGCCGGCACAAGCTCGCTTCCAAGCTTACGCACCGCCCTGCCATTGGCAAAATCGGCAAGTTGCATGGAGGATTTGGCGATCACCGCCGCCTGTGGCTTCGACAGCAGCAATCCCAGTTCAAGCGGCGAAGCGCGTTTGGCGATGCGCTGCAGGAAAGGCCGCCTATACTGCAGGGACGGTGAAAAGCGCGCCGGCATCCTGTTCAACGACATGTATTCCGCCACATCATCGATCCATCGCCCCGAAGGCCGCGCACCCGCTTCGAGCAAAAGCAGCCAATCGCCGCGCGCGGACCGGACGATGTCCGTCATGTCCCAGCGTGTGCAGAAACGGGCGCCTGCGGCGTCCGCCACCCGGCTTGAGCCATCCTGCGAGCCATGATCGAGAACGATGACATCGCTCACCAGACCCTCCACGGCACCCGCCACCAGCGCCGACAGCGTCTGCGCCAGTTCAGCCTCATTATCGCGGGTTTCGGTGATGATCGTCAGCATCGCCGTCCATACCGCATTGCACACAGATTTTCCACAAGCCCTTTGTTTCCGGGCGATTAACTTTTGATTCATGATGAATGCGCGGCGCCCGTCCCATGATGTGGCCCTTGGTAGAACGCGGCCAAAAAATCCGTTCCGTGTTTTTTGTTCTTGCATTGTTCTTGTTTTCGCGATAGGAAAATAATCAGAGGATATCGGAAAGTCTGCGAGGACTTGCCCCCGGAGAAACCCATGAACGAGCTGTCTCAGATCAGGCAGGGTGCTTTGGCGCCTGCCAATACGGCAGATATGGCCGAAGCGATAATCGCCGGCTCCGGTCTGCGCATCGAGATTGACCGGCGGCGCGGCCGGGGTGCTGCGATCAATTCATCCGGCCGGTTCGAGCCGCTGTCACGGCAACTCGAAGATGATGGCTGGGACTCACTGGAGGACTTGCCGGTTTTCAAGACCGAGGTTCAGGTCGAAAAGCCCCGCTCGATCATCAGCCGCAACGATTCGCCCGACATCCCGTTCGATCGCTCCGTCAACCCTTACCGGGGATGCGAACACGGCTGCATCTATTGCTTTGCCCGTCCGACCCACGCCTATATGGGCCTGTCGCCGGGGCTCGATTTCGAGGCGAAGCTGTTTGCAAAACCGGACGCGGCAAAGCTTCTGGAGCGCGAACTGGCCAAGCCCGGCTACAAGGTTCGCCCGATCGCCATCGGCACCAATACCGACCCCTACCAGCCGATCGAGAAGGAATGGCGGATCATGCGCCAGATTCTGGAGGTTCTCAAAGCCGCCGATCATCCGGTGATGATCGTCACCAAATCGGCGATGGTGATGCGCGATATCGATATCCTCGCGCCGATGGCGGAAAAGGGCCTCGCGAAGGTCGGCCTTTCGGTCACGACGCTCGACCGCAAGCTCGCCCGGCTGATGGAACCGCGGGCGTCGACGCCGTCCAAGCGGCTGGAAGCGATCAAGGCGCTCGCCGAAGCCGGTATTCCGGCAACGGTGATGATGGCGCCGGTCATTCCGGCCCTCAACGACCATGAGATCGAACGGGTGCTGGACGCGGGCAAGACGGCGGGTGCGGCGCATGCCAGCTACGTGCTGTTGCGGCTGCCAATCGAAGTCAGTCCGCTGTTTCGCGACTGGCTGCTGCGCAACTATCCGGATCGCTACCGGCACGTCATGTCGCTGGTTCGCTCGATGCGCGGCGGCAAGGATTACGATGCGGAGTTCGGCAAGCGCATGAAGGGTGCTGGTCCCTATGCCTGGCAGATCGGCCGCCGTTTCGAGCTGGCCGCCAAGCGGCTGGAGCTGAATGTCACGAGACGTCCGCTGAACTGCGATCTTTTCGTCCCGCCTCTGGGGACCGGCGTCCAGCTGTCGCTGCTCTGAGAGGGCGGCCAGATTTGTCCGGGAGCAATCCCGGAGCGTAATACCGATACTGCTTCTTGCCCCGGAGCAGTATCGGTCATCCTCCGGCAACCGCCTCATTGCCGAAGGACTTGCAGGGAATCGGGCTTGTGTGCAAGTTTCGCCGCATGTCACGACGCACACAGCCCGATTCCCCCTTTCTTTTCGATCCTGTTGAAGGCCCCGATTTCAGCTTCGAGCTGGCCGGGCGGCGCGATGGGCTCTGGCCGGTTGCAGGAACCGATGAAGCCGGGCGCGGCCCCTTGGCGGGACCTGTCGTTGCAGCTGCCGTGATCCTAGATCCCGACAACATTCCCGAAGGACTGAACGACAGCAAACAGCTGTCGATCGCCCGTCGTGAAGAACTGTTCGAGATCATCCTGTCGTCGTCCATCGTCGCCATCGCCTCGTCTGCGGCCGGCAGGATCGATGCTACCGATATCCGCAAGGCAAGCCTCGACGCGATGCGCCGGGCAGTGTCCGGTCTTTCTCTGGCTCCCGCCCTGGTCCTCGCCGACGGCCGCGATATCCCGCCTGGTCTTGCCTGCATAGGCAAGGCCGTCGTCCAGGGAGACGCCCGCTCGCTGTCGATTGCGGCGGCGTCTATCATCGCCAAGGTGACGCGCGACCGGATGATGACCCGTGCTGACCTGGTTTTCCCGGCCTACGGTTTTGCCACCCATGCCGGCTACGCCACCCAGCGCCACCGCAACGCCATCAAAGACCACGGACCCTGCCCGCTGCACCGGATGAGTTTCAGGCCGCTGCGCCGGGATGAAGCATCCGGAGAATAGCAGCCCTTTCTTGAAAACCGCTTGGCGTCACTTGGGAACAACAGCGTCTCGCCTGCGTTGGGAATACCGAACGTTGACGCCAAAGACACAGCTACGGTTTTTCTTGTGTGCGGCATGCCGCAGGTAACAAACGATCAGGCGGACGGGTTATAGGATCATGACAGCATACATCCGCCATTCCCGTGAAAGGTTCGAACCGTGTTCTTTGGGTTGATTTTCATCGCTGCCACAGCAGCGGCCAGCATTCCTGCGGCACCGGAGCCGACGGCGGACGCCCTTCAATCGGACCTGCAGACTGCCTATAGCTGCAAGGATATCGACGGCCGCAAGGTCTGGAAGGGCGGGCTTGCCTATTACATCCAGTCCTTCGTCTATGACGACGAGACGCCGGATGATGCCGGGAACATGGCAACCGACGCCGTCCTGCCCGGCGACAACAGCCCCGAGACGATGCAGGAATTCGAGCAGGCCTGCCTGACCATGGCGCCGACGGCCAGCACGCAGAACTAAGCGGCTTCCCCTGACGGCAGCAATCGGCCGGAAAAACTTCGGCGGGAGACGGGATGGCGGCAGAGGGATCACTTTGCAGGACCTCCACCTGTGAACAACCCCTCTGACGGGCACAAAAAAGGCCGGCGCGAGCCAGCCTTTTTCAAATCTCTCTGATGCAGCCGTTCAGTTCAGGCGTGTCTTAACGTCGCTGATCGCTTTGGCGAACAGGGCTGCCTGCGTTGCCGCGTCGGACTTTGCCGTAATGACGCTTTCGGCGGCAGCAATGGCGATATCGACGGCGGTTGCGCGAACCGAGTTGATGGCATCGGTTTCGGCCTGCTTGATCTTCTGTTCCGACAGCGCCGTGCGGCGAGCGACGAATTCGTCGGTCTTCTGCTTGGCCTCAGCGGTCAGCATTTCGGCTTCGCGTTCGGCAGCGGCAACGATGTTGGCGGCTTCCGTTTCCGCTTCCTTGCGCTTGCGCTGGTATTCGACGAGAAGGGCTTGCGCTTCGGCGCGCAGGCGCTTTGCTTCGGCCAGTTCGTTGGTGATGCGGCCGGCACGCTCGTCGAGCGACTTCGCCAGCATGCCCGGAACCTTGAGGTAGACGACGAGAGCGAGGAAAAGCACCAAGCCGACTGTGGCCCAGAATGTGGCCAGTGAGGTCAAATCCATGATGCTCTCCTTACTTTGCCGATGCTTTGACCGCGGATGCGATCTCGGCCTTCGATACCTTGCCGCCGATCAACTGCTCGACAACGACGGTCGCAGTTTCCTCGGCAATCGCGCCAACGTCGGCCAGAGCCTTCGTCTTGATATCGGCGATACGGGCTTCGGCAGCGGAAATCTTGTTGTTCAGGCTCACTTCGACCGCGGTGCGATCGGCAGTTGCCTTTGCCTTTGCAGCTTCGCGCGCAGTCGATGCGATCGCGTTGCCCTTGGCCTTCGCAGCGGCCAGTTCCTGCTCATAGGCAGCGATGGCAGCGTCGGCCTCTGCCTTGGAGCGTGCAGCATCGTCGAGGTCGCGGGCGATCGTGTCGTGACGCGTTTCGAGAATGCCACCGATGCGCGGCATGACGACCTTCGACATCAGAAGGTAGAAAAGACCGAAGGTAATCGCCAGCCAGAGAAGCTGCGAAGCAAATGTCGAAGAATCGAAGGGCGGGAACACTCCCGAGCCATGTCCGCCTTCATGGGCTACACCGGTTTCGGTGTGGACCTCGCCGGCAGCGGCGTCGTGGGTCTCTGCGCCTTCGGTGGTGGTTGACTGGGCGTATGCCGCGGTCACAAACATGCTCACCTCCAGGTGCATTCAGAAAAGATGCGGGCCGCGGCCAAAACCGCGACCCTGCCTTCAAGCCGATCTTAGACGGCGAAAAGGAGCAGCAGTGCTACGAGCAGCGAGAAGATGCCCAGAGCTTCCGTAACGGCGAAGCCGAATACGAGACGGCCGAACTGGCTGTCTGCTGCCGACGGGTTGCGCAGGGCGCCCGACAGGTAGCTGCCGAAAATGTTGCCGAGGCCGAGAGCCGTGCCGGCCATACCGAGGCAAGCGAGACCTGCACCGATGTACTTTGCTGCTTCCGCTTCCATGATTTTCTCCTTGAAATGGTTGTTGCGGCTAACTTTGGCGCTTTCACCGGACGCAGCCGGGAAGGCCCACGACTTTATTCCTTAGTGTCCGCCCGGATGCACTGCGTCGTTGAGGTACATGCACGTCAGCACCGCAAAGACATAGGCCTGGAGGAAGGATACGAGGAATTCGAGACCCGTGAGGGCCACGGTCATGATGAGCGGAAGGATCGCACCACCGATGCCCAGCGCGCCGAGGGTTCCGAGCGAGGCGACGAAGCCTGCGAACACTTTCAGCGTGATATGGCCGGCCAGCATGTTCGCGAAAAGACGAACGGAAAGGCTGATCGGACGGGACAGGAAGGAGATCACTTCGATTGCAATAACCAAAGGCAGAAGGATACCGGGTACGCCAGAGGGCACGAACACATTGAGGAAGCCAAGGCCGTGCTTGTAGAAACCGTAGACCAACACAGTGCCGATGACGAAGAGCGCAAGCGCAAAGGTCACGACGATCTGGCTGGTGACGGTGAAAAAGTAGGGAACCATGCCGAGCATGTTTGCTGTCAGGATGAACATGAACAGCGAGAACACCATCGGGAAGAATTTCATGCCGTGTGAGCCGGCGCCTTCGCGCAGCATCGAGGCGATGAATTCATAGGAAATCTCGGAGACGGACTGCATGCGGCCTGGAACCAGGCTGCGCGTCGACGTCGTGAAGTAAAGGAATGCGGTGGCCACGGCGATCGTCGCGACCATGAACAGCGACGCATTGGTGAAAGAGAAATCAATACCGCCAATTTCGATCGGAATGATCTTGTTGACCACAAACTGGTGTACCGGATCTACCTTATCGCCTGCCACAGCTGCTCTCTCTCGTTACGACCCGCCAAGCGGCGGATATTTCAACCTGCGACAACAGCGCTTATGCGTCGTCACTCTTGTTCTTGATGCCCTTGCCCAGCTGATCCGCCGGGTGAGGCGCTGCCACCATGCCCGCCGAACGCAGGACGTTCAGCACACCGGCACAAAAACCAAGCAGGAGAAGCACGATCATCCCCCACGGCCCTGTACCCGCAAAATGGTCCAAAAGATAGCCCAGAAGTGCCCCGACAATGATCGCCGCCACAAATTCGCTCGAAAGCTTTATGGCGACCTGATAGCCCTTGCGGTTCTGCGCAGCGCGCGCTTCATCCGCAGCGTATTTCGGATCTTCCTTGCGCTTTTCAGACAACTCGGACCCAAGGCGTTTCAGCCGGTCTTCCAGACCCTCTTTCCGGTTATCCGTCATGTGGCGTCCTCCCCTTTTGCTGCCTGTCATGGTGATAAACCATGAGCCTGGTCACACAAAGGCCGGATTTGAAGCCACCCGCTCGGCCCGTTCTGAAGTCGGCCGCAACATAGTTTTCGGGGCCTGCATAGTCAAGGCACCAAGGGGCCTTGTTAGGGCACAATATTATTTAATAAAAACATTGCTTTACGGGATCAAACCGAAGGCTTAGCCGGATTCTGCGGGAATCACGCGAGGCTTTCCCGGACCGTGACAGAAATGAGTCCGCCCGGCCGCCGCCCATTGGCAGGCTTGTCAGCTCCATCCGCCGCCATAGGTGCGGTAGAAGATGTGCTTGCCGATCTTGGAAACCCGCTTCATCGTCGGACCCCAATCAGGCTTCACATAGGTCGCGTGATAATGCGTTGCCGAACCGACTTCGGGGAACCAGATCTTTCCGGCAGTGACGGCAAGGGCAATTTCCTTGGCGGTCAACCAGGCAGAGCGCGACCAGATGATGTCGGGAATGCGGTCGCAGGCAAACGAGAACTGGCAGCGATTGTACCAGCCCTTGTTCTGATAGACGACATCGCAGATTGTCGACGGATAGGCGGGATTGCGGACCCGGTTGAGAATGACCTGGGCGACAGCTGCCTGGCCCTTCAGCGTTTCGCCGCGCGATTCGAAATAGATGCCCGACGTCAGGCATTTCTGCTCGGCTTCGGAAAAGACGGTCGCCGGCAGCGGGTTGGCCGCCCAGGCATGGTCTTCCGGCGCGATATCGGGAATGAAGCGGCCGGCGGTCCTGCTTTCACGCAGGATCGAATCGAATGGCGACTGGCGGGCATAATCCGGTTCGGCCGGCGCATAGGCCGTCGCGAGGATATCGGCGGACGGGTTGGTCACCAGGCTTGCCAGCATCGGCGACATGCCGGGATCGGCCTTCGGCGGCGTCTTCTTGTAGAAGGCCGTGGCGATCTTGATTTCCTTGCCTTGGATCTTCGACTTGGAAAAAACCATCCGCTCCTTAGCGTCAAACAGCGGGTCGGTGAGCGAACTGGTGCGCTGCAGGATGGAGCCTGCGGTAAAATCCTTCGGTGGCGTCACCGGCGCCACGGCAATGATGCGGCCCTTCTTGTCCTTGCGGTTCACCCGGTCTTCGTCGGTGCGCGGATCGGCCTGTTTCTGCCCGGCCGAGAGCGACACCTTGCCGCCATCCGGCATGTCGATCCCTGCCCCGTCGCCGAGCGCGCCGGTGACGACCGGATCGTTGAAGACCATCTCGACCTCGTGCACGGAGCCGGCCGGCGAGCGGGTCATGTGCATGCGCCAGCGTTCGCCACCGCGATTGATGCCGGACAGAAAGGTCGCGAGATCGGAATGGGCGGAAACCGTGGGAAACCCGGCGAATAGACCGATGCCCAGCATCAGGGGGGCAGTCCAGCGCGCGGATGGCAGACGGGACTTGAGACGCAACGCTTTACTCTTACGCACCAACCGGACTCCAAGCACTGGCAGACGCGAGTATGCCTCCGGCAAAAATAGCCGGCCCGTCTTTCCCCGCGAAAGTGAATCGAACAAGCGGTGACGTCGCGTTCAATCGCGTGTTTACCGCTTCAACTGTCCTGACAATGAAGCATTAACCTTGATGCTTGGTTAATGACCTCGCCCGGAATGTGGGGGCTGCAACGCAAAACGCCTCCCGGCCTTGAGGCGCAGGAGGCGTTTCAGAGATCAACTGCAATCAGATGATGACGTGCGAGCCCAGTTCCACGACCCGGTTGGTCGGCAGGCGGAAATAGTCGGATGGGTCGATGGCCGCATTGGCAAGGCCGATGAACAGCCTGTCCTGCCAGTGCGGCATGCCCGATTGCGCATCCGGCACCAGCTTGCGCCGCCCCAGATAGAACGAGGTCGACATGATATCGAACTTCAACCCGGTCTTGCGGAACAGGCCGAGCGCCTGCGAGACGTTCTGGGTCTCCATATAGCCGAAGCGCATTTCCAGCAGGCTGAAACGTTCCGACAGGCTGCTGGCCGTGACGCGCTGGTCCTTCGGCACCACAGGCGTGTTGAGCGTGCGGATCGTCAGGATGAAGTTCTGCGCATGCAGGACGTGATTGTGCTTGATGTTGTGCAGCAGCGCCGCCGGTGTCGATTCCGGATCGCTGGTCAGGAAGATGGCGGTGCCCGGCACCGAAACCGGCGCATGCTCGCTCTTGCGCTCGATGGATTTGACGAAGGAGGCAAGCGGAATGTCGGTATGCCGGGTCTTGTCGTGCAGGATTTTGGTGCCGCGCCGCCATGTCCACATGATGATAATGATCGCCGCGGCGATCAGCACCGGTACATAGCCACCGTCGTGGACTTTCAGCATATTGGCGCCGAAGAAGACCATTTCCAGAGCGAGAAGCGGCAGCAGCGTGGCGATTGCCAGATAGAGCGGCCACCGCCAGCGCACCCGCACGAACTCATAGGCGAGGAAGGTATCGACGACCATCGCGCCAGTGACAGAGATGCCATAGGCGGTCGCCAGCGATTCGGAAGACCCGAAGACGAAGACCAGCAGCATGACGCCGAACATCAGCAGCATGTTGACATTGGGCAGATAGATCTGGCCGGTCTGGGTTTCGGATGTGTGGAAGATCGCCATGCGCGGCAGGAAGCCGAGATGGATCGCCTGGCGGGTCAGCGAGAAGGCGCCGGTGATAACCGCCTGGGCCGCGATGATCGTCGCACAGGTGGCGAGGATGACGATCGGCAGCAAGGCCCATTCCGGAAACATCAGGTAGAACGGATCGGACATTGCCTCCGGATGCTTCAGAACCAGAGCGCCCTGCCCCAGATAGTTCAGCGCCAGTGCCGGAAAAACGAGCCCTATCCAAGCCCACTGGATAGGTTTGCGGCCGAAATGGCCAAGGTCGGCGTAAAGCGCTTCGGCGCCGGTGACAGTCAAGAACACCGCGCCGAGCACGATAATGCCGACATAACCGGCGTGAAACAGGAAATAAACAGCGTAATAGGGGTTGAACGCAGCCAGAATGCCGTAATCATCCGCGATGTGGCTGATGCCGGCAACCGCAAGGACGATGAACCACAAGGCCATGATCGGGCCGAAGAACTTCGACACCGCGGCTGTACCACGCGACTGCACGGCAAAAAGCAGCAGCAGGATGACCACCGAGATCGGCACCACATAGGGCGAAAGCGTCGGAGTGACGAGCTTCAGGCCTTCGACCGCGGACAAGACCGACAATGCAGGTGCAATGATCGCGTCGCCGATGAACAACGCAGCACCCGCAATGCCGAGGAAAAACAACCTGTTGGCGCGCTTGCTCGAATATTTCATCAACAGTGCGAGAAGCGACAGCGTGCCGCCCTCGCCATTGTTGTCGGCGCGCAGCAGGAACAGCACGTATTTCAACGTGACGATGATCGTCAACGTCCAGATCATCAACGAGATCAGTCCGATGATCTCAAGACGGGTCACGCCGTCTTCGGCAACCGGGCGCAGGGCTTCGCGAAACGCGTAAAGCGGGCTGGTACCGATATCGCCGTAGACAACACCGATCGAACCAAGGGACAGAGCCAGAAGCTTCCGTACTTCCTTGTCGCCCGTCTTTGTTTTAGCTGCAGAATGGGACATCTGAACATTTCTGGCTCCTAGAGCCAGCCTTTCCAGCGAAAGAAGACGTAAGGGACGATGGCAGAAATCACCATGCCGACGACGGCCATGGGATAACCAAATGTCCATTTCAATTCGGGCATGACATCGAAGTTCATACCGTAAAGCGAGGCGACCAGGGTCGGCGGCAGAAAGACCACGGCCGCGATCGAAAAAATCTTGATGATGGCGTTCTGCTCGACATTGATCAGGCCGAGCGAGGCATCGAGCAGGAAGGTGATGTTTCCCGAGATGAACGACGCGTGTTCAGACAGCGACTGGATGTCGCGCGAAATTGTCCGGCAGAGTTCCTTCGCGTCCTTGTTTTCCTGTACGGACTGGACCGTGTAGAGAAACGTCAGCACGCGGGCAAGCGAGGCGAGACTGTCGCGGGTCTTGGCCACGAGGCGGTGGTGCGACGCCACATCCATCAGCTTGGCTTCGAGATAATGGGGCGGCCGGCGTTTGCCGGCGGGGCGGTCGCCGAAAACCTGCAGCGACAGGCCATCGATCCGGGCAACCGCGATCTCCAGGATCTCGGCCGTGCGATCGACGATGGTTTCGAAAAGCCGTGTCACCAATATCGTTCCGGTGGCGCAACCGCCGGGAATGCGGTGCATCGCCGCCGTGAACAGATCAAAGGCCTTGGGCTCATCGTAACGAATGGTGATCAGCATGCCGCGGGCCAGAACAAAGGCCACGTCTGCCAGTTCCGGATGGCCGCTTTCGGCCTTGCAGACGAGCGACGCGGTCATGAACACCGCGTCCTTGGCCGTGTAAAGACGGCTGGATGGCTCGATATCCTTGAGGTCCTCGCGGGTCGGCACTTCAATGCCGAGAAAACCTTCGACCAGCAGGTCTTCGGCCTTGTCCGGACGCAGCATGTCGATCCAGACGATATCGGGCGGCAGGGATATGGGCGGTTGCACCGCGGCAATCACCACGGCTTCGCCATTGGCGCGATAAGCAGTGATCATGCTGCGGCCCTTGCGCGGCGCGCACGACCTGCACCGGCTACCGCATCGCTTTGGCGGCAGGCGGTAACACGAGCCGGACTACGGCGAACCGGAACCAACCGGCCGTATGACATAAAAGCTGCGCGCGGCAGAACCATATGGAAACTCTCGTCGTTTACGACAAACCCTCAAACGGTCATCACAGTCATGCGGAGCCCGACGGAGGGCGGCAGCGCTGGTGCAGCCTTGCGGATGCGGGGAGGCATATGGAACAAGGCACACTTAAAATCAATGCAGAAAGTGGCAAAGCGCCACAATGTCGCCTAAAGACTTAACGACGCTCGACCATGGAATGTCAACCGCCAGTGTTCAACGGGCGTGTTTTCCAGCGTTCGGGGCGGTCCGCGCACACCGATTCGTTTCTCCAAACCGTTACTCGAAGACGATTTTCGGCATGGTGCGGGCATTATCGCCCTGATGGGCGCCGACTTGCGCCCAGACATTGCGGGCAATGTCGCGATAGACGCGGGCGATCTCGCTGTCCGGTTCGGATGCGACCACCGGCGTTCCGGCATCGGAGGTTTCCCGGATACCCATGGTCAAAGGCACTTCGCCGAGGAAAGGCACGCCGATGCGCTCGGCCTCCTTGCGGGCGCCGCCATGGCCAAAGATATCGTATCGGGCGCCGGTATCGGGCGCGATGAAATAGCTCATATTCTCGACGATGCCGAGCACCGGCACCTCGACCTTGCGGAACATCGCCAGCCCCTTGCGCGCATCGATCAGCGCCAGGTCCTGCGGTGTCGAGACGATGACGGCACCGGCAAGAGGTACTTGCTGGGCCATGGTCAACTGCGCATCGCCGGTGCCGGGCGGCATATCGACGACGAGCACATCGAGATCACCCCACGCGACTTCGCGCAGCATCTGCAACAGCGCCGACTGGATCATCGGGCCGCGCCAGATCATCGCGACTTCCTCATCGACGAGAAAACCCATCGACATCACCTTGATGCCGTAGTTTTCCATCGGGCGGATCATCCGGCCTTCGATCTGCTGCGGCCGCCCGGAAATCTTTAACAGGCGCGGCATGGACGGACCATAGATATCGGCATCGAGGATCCCGACACGCAGGCCGTTGGCCTTCAGAGCCAGGGCGAGATTGACGGAGGTGGTCGACTTGCCGACGCCGCCCTTGCCGGAGGCAACCGCAATGATTGCGCCGACGCCCGGAATGCCGGCCTTTGCTGCAGCCGTGGGCGTGCGCTGCGCGGGGGCTGCGGGTGCATGGCTGTGGCCTGCGTGGGAATGGCCCACATGCGAATGGCCGGCATGGGACGGTGCTGCGGCAGGCCGCTGAACCGGCGCGGAGGACGAGGCGCCCTTCTTGTCGGCCGTCAGTGCCACCATGGCGCCTTTGACGCCCGGCATGTCCTTGACCACCCGCTCTGCCGCGGCGCGCAAGGGATCGAGTTCGCGGGCGCGCTCGGCCGGCACCGTGATCGAGAAGTAGACTTTGGAATCGGAAATGAAAACATCCGAAACGAGACCCATATCGACGATATTGCCGTCCATATCCGGTCCGCGAACGCCTCTGAGCTTGTCGAGAACCTGTTCCTTGGTCACGTCGGTCATGTCATTCACTCCTGCCGCCAGCGCGGCTGGTTTGCTCTGCTGTCTCTGCCCTGCGCAATGCGCTGATATTAGATAATCGAGCCGGAGTGTTTCGCCAATGAGGCGGGCCAGAAAAACCACCACAAAAGCAAAGGCCGCTCTCTGCCGCGTGGTGTCCGTACATCCGGGATCACCTTTGGCTGAAAGCGGCCTTGTCTGTCGCGACCTTCTTGGGCGCAGTCTTTATTATAGTCCCCTCTGGACATGGCTTTTACAAAGCAGGAACCGTGCCAGTTTGAGAAAGCTCTTGAAAACCGATGTTCTGAGAACAGCGATAGTGCGGTGCAACATCACATCCGATTACTTATTGTGCAGTTGCGTTGCCCGGTTCCCGGCATTGCCGGATTTTGCAACAGGGGCGCCGGCAAGCGGCGCCCCTGTTCCCACTTAGAATTCGTCCCAGCCGTCATTTGCAGGCGCGGAAGCGGCGCCACCATGCCCCTGAAACGCACCGGCGAGCTTCTGGCCGAGCGACCGTGCCGGCGACTGGACCGCCGGTGTTGTGACCGATGCAGGCCGGATGCCCGGCTTCGACAGGGTGGAACCGCGGGCCGGAGCGGCAGGCGCCCGGTGCAGGCCGCCGTCGCCGGTGGCACGGCGCAGGCCGGCGTTCGATACTTCTCCAAGCTTGAAGTTCGACAGCAGCGCCGTCAATGCCGAGGCTTCTGCGGCGAGCGTATGGCTGGCGGCCGTCGATTCCTCGACCATGGCCGCATTCTGCTGCGTGCCCTGATCCATAACATTGACGGCACGGTTGATGTCGTTGAGGCCGATCGACTGCTCGCGGGCCGCCTCGACGATGGAGGAGACGCGCAGATTGATTTCATCGACCTCATGGACAATCACCTCCAGCGCCTTGCCGGCCTGGCCGACCAATTCAACACCGGTCTTGACCTGCTGGCCGGATTTCGAAATCAGCGCCTTGATTTCCTTTGCGGCATTGGCCGAACGCTGCGCCAGTTCGCGCACTTCCTGGGCAACCACCGCAAAACCCTTGCCCGCATCGCCGGCCCGCGCGGCTTCGACACCGGCATTGAGGGCGAGAAGGTTGGTCTGGAAGGCGATCTCATCGATGACGCCGATGATGCTGGAGATTTCCTGCGACGACGTTTCGATCTGTCCGACGGCATCGATGGCGCTCTTGACGACGGTACTCGATGTCTGGGCGCCGGATTTCGCCTTGGCGACCAGTTGGCCCGCCTCTTCGGCACGCACCGTTGAATCCCGTACCGAAGCGGTGATCTCGTCGAGTGCCGCAGCCGTCTCTTCGACGGAGGCCGCCTGCTGTTCGGTACGCTTGGCCAGATCGTCGGCAGAGGAGCGGATTTCAGCCGAGCCTGCCTGGATGCCGAGTGCATTGTTGCCGACCGACTGCAACGTCTGCTGCAGGGTGCTCATCGAACTGTTGAAATCTTCGCGCAACGCTTCGAGCGAGCCGATAAACGGTGTCATCAGCCGGAACGTCACGTCACCATCGGCAAGCCGCTGCAAGCCCGTGCCGAGTTCGGTGACGGCAAAGCGCATCTGGCGCTCGTTTTCCTGGGTTTCTGCCGCGCGGCGGTGGCGTTCTTCTTCGCTCAGCGTGCGGGTCTCGGCAGCCTCAGCCTCAAGACGCTGCTTTGCAATCGTTGCATCGCGCAGAATGGCAAGAGAGCGGGCCATGTCGCCGATCTCGTCGTTGCGCTCCGCATCGGCAATGACGATGCCGGTATTGCCCCTGGCGATTTCTCCCGTTGCATTGACGATCGCTTCAAGTCGGCGGCGGAAGCGGTTGGAGATCAGCACGCCGAGCAAGACGAGGAGCACCGAGGCGACCGCGATGATGATGACGGAAATCCAGGCCATATGCGTCAGATAGGCAAAAACCGTGGCCTTCGGGACGGAGACGATCGCATACCAGGACGTATCGGGAAGCAGTTGAACCGGAACGGCGACGGACAGGAAGTCCTTTCCGTCTGCGCCGGCCGTTTCGACTGGCTTGCCGGGATTGTCGATCATCTGCTGCCAGGCGGCGGCCTCGACATTGCTGTCCTTGAAGCTCTTGCCGAGATTGGCGGTATCGACATGGCTGAGGAAGTTTCCGCCTTGAGACACCAGCGCGACATTGCCATCGCCAAGCGGTTTCATTTCGGCGAGTTTTGAGGTCAGGCTGTCGAGCGCGATGTCGATGCCGGTGACGCCGAGCGGCTTGCCATCGACGGTGACGGGGCCGACCAGCGTGGTCATCATCACGTCCTTGCCGTCGACTGCATATATATAGGGCTCGATCACCACCATCTTTTGCGCCTTGAAAGGCAGCTGGTAATAGTCGCCCGGCCCGGGCTTGTCGTAGTCTGTGAGCGGCGCCACATCGATCTTGCCACCCGAACGCACCCAATAAGGCACATAGCGGCCCGTTGCGTCATGTCCGGGCTTGTTGACATAGTCTGCATCCTTGCCGTCGAAGGCGTTCGGCTCCCAGCCGCTCCAGACACCGAGCGCGAAGGGACTGTCCTCAAGCGCCTTTCGCAACATGGCATCGGCGGAGGTGCGGTTTGCCGCCCCGGATGTTTCAAGCGCCGAAAACACGCTCTGGAACGTGGCGACGAGTTGGAGGCCCTGCGTCAGCTGCGATTTCAAATCGGCGGCGGTCAGCGCGGCGGCGGCGTTCATTTCATCGACACTGCGGCGTTTGACTTCGGAATAGGAGATCCAGAACAGTGTGCCGGCGGCAACCACCGTGGCAAAGAGCCCGGTCGCCACAACGGAGAAAATATTACGGGAGGTCGCGGTCTTGAACAGCATCTCATATCCTCGCAAGCGCGACGGCAACGGGCGAATGCCTCAGAGTTGCGGCGTCACATGACTATCATTTTGGAAAAAGGTGCGGAGGATGCATTTATGCGGCAGTACAATACGCCTTTCCAGACGAACGATGCCGGCAACGTCAAAGCGTCTGACGATCCCTCCCGATAATAACCGAAGCCAAGGATGTTCACGCGCCCCCAGTGAAATCATTTCACCGGGTGTAAAGGTGCACCGCAAATCTTAATGTTCATCTAAAATACGCGGGATAATCGCAAAGTCTGCTTAATTAGCAGACAGAAGGCCATCCTGGGGACATCAGCTGATGTAGCCTCTTTTCATCGCCTTGACGACTGCCTGCGTGCGATTGACCGCATCCAGCTTTTTGCTGACATGATTGAGATAATGATTGACGGTGTGTTCGGACAGGCCAAGTATTCCGGCGATTTCCGAGCTGGTCTTGCCTGCGGCGGTCCAGTTGAGACATTGGATCTCCCGATCCGACAGCGAAACAGCGGCCTCCTTCCAGAACGAGCCGATTTCCGTCAGGCGATTGTAGACGTGAATTGCGATCATCTGCAGTTCCATCGTCGCAGACATCGACAGATCAGCACGTTTCCCCATCCAGACGACGGTGGCGCGGCTGCCATCGGCGTCATGAACCGGAAAATAATTGGCCTGGAAAATACCGTGTTCGCGCAGCATGGCGATATATTCGTTCGTCTGGGGGGACCGGCCGCTTTCCTTTTCCCAGTCCTCAAGCGTCAGCTGGAACGGCGTTGTGGTTTCCCGCAACCGGCGTATGCCAGTCGATTGCTTGAGCATGGAGATACTATCGTACTTGCTGACGAGATCTGGCGGGATATTGGACAGGATCGAAGCACTTGCCAGTTTTTCAGTATCGAATGAAGGAACGACACAGATCAGGAATGTCTTGAAACCGAAGGCCTGCGTCGTCTTCTTCATGTAGCGGATCGCATCGAACTGCGTTTCCAGCCCGGCGATTTCCGATGCGAAATCACCGCCCCGCGGCAGCTCTTTTTCAACCGTATCTGCCATCAAAGTATCGCGCATTCACAAGCTCCACCGCACTGGCGCGTGCGTTGCCGGGCAGGCGCGGCCCCGTTTTGGCGGTATTGTATCCTGGGCATCATGCCGGCTTCCTGCTCGCATCCATAAACATGTCTCAACTGATCAGCCCGGCACGTATCGCCTTTGCCACGGTCTGCACGCGGTTGACGGAATCGAGCTTGCGTGTCGCCCGGCTAAGGTAATGATTGACGGTGTATTCCGAAAGATCCAGAATTTTCGCCATTTCGGTGGTGGTCTTGCCGGCAGCAGCCCAATGCAGGCACTCGATTTCGCGGCGCGACAGCACCGCAGGCGTACGGCGCATTTCCTTCATCTCGCTCAGCCGGCTGAACAGATATCCAGCCATGAACGTCAATTCCTTCAGCTCGCCGGAATTCACTGCCTCGCGATTGCCGCCGAAGGCGACAGCACCGCGGGTTCCATGGGCATCATGGACCGGAATATAGACGCCACGCTTCAGATTGACCCGCTCGAACAGGCTCAGCGCCGAATTGCCCTTGCCATCCGAGCGGCGGCGGGAATCCTGTGCGATATCATAGGTAAACGGCACCGTGCTGCGCCGCAAGCGCTCGATAACCGGACTGCCGGCCATCATGCTGGCGGCATCATAGGCGACGATGAAATCCTGCGGCCAGTTTGTCATAACAACCGCTTCAGACAGACTGCGGCAGGCTTTTCCCGGCACGCGCATCACCAGAAAACCCAGGAACCGATAGGCGCGCGACAGCTGCTCCAACGCCTGGCGAACATCCGCAGCCCGTGTCATAGTCTCGACAATCCGCGGATTGGCGGACAGCGCGACGGACGATAGATGACCGCTGAAATCGACCATTCTCTACTTCTTCCAGGCTCACAACCAATGGGTTCGAGGTTTGCGAGGGCTTCTTTCCCGCCTCCCAAAAGGCACTTCCGTTATCGATTCAACACTGACGAAGCCGCCTCGAAAGACGAAATCGAACATCGGCAGGCACAGAATCTGATCCGTTGAAGCTATAGGCCCGTTCTTCCCACGTCCAGTCGATTTACCTAAATAACCGAAGCGGCCACACCAAAGTTCAACGCCCGGGGCCTAGTCGAACGTCCACGTCTTCGCTGATGGCCATCGCAACCTGACGTACCCGCCCGGCCCAGATCTCCAGCTGCTCCATCGTCACCCGATAGGCCGGCCCTGTAACCGAAATACCGGCGACGAGATCAAGACCGGCATCATGGATCGGTGCCGCAACACAGCGGATTTCCGCTTCATGTTCCTCACGATCAAAGGCATATCCCCGCAAACGTGTCTCGTCCAGATCGCGGACCAGAGAGGCAACGGAACCATGTGTACTGGCGGTGAAACGATGGAATATCAGCTTGCCCAGCACCTCGTCGAGCCGGGCCGGCGGCAGCACGGACAGCGCCGCTTTCCCAAGGCCGGTACAATAGACCGGAGAGGCATTGCCGATCTGCGATTGCATCCGCACCGTCTGGCGGCTTTCCACCTTGTCGACATAGATGATCTCGGCGCCGCGCAGCACGCCCAGATGCACCGTCTCGCCGGTTTCTTCATGCAGCCGGCGCAGATGGGGCGCAGCCACGGCGCGGAACTGGTTCTTCGACCAGGAGCGGTAGGCAAATTTCAGCAGCCGCAGGCCGGGTTCGTAGCAAAGATCGCGCCCCTGCGTCAGCAATCCCTCTTCCACCAGATGGGAGAGTTGACGATGCAGCGTGCCGCGCGGTTGGCCGGACAGGGCCAGAATATCGCTGAACCGGAGCGGCCGGTCGGATGTCACGACTGTCTCCAGCACGGAAAGAACCTTGCCCAGCGTTCCGGTGCCGCTATTGTGCGCAGAAGCGGACGAAGACATATCGTGATCCCGTTCCATCATGTCCGTCCGTTTTCCGTGCGTTCCAGCTTCGACCTTGACAAGCCAATGCCAGCAGCGCGATAATTCCAAATAGTAAGAGCAAGTTCCACATATTGGAACGAAAATGATATAAATGCAAGCCGGCTTCGGATCGCTTGCACCCGGGGGAACACACGATCATGGCCTTGCCAGCCGCGCAATTTCACGACCTAAAGGGGCGTGGCATCCTGATCACCGGTGGCGGATCGGGCATCGGCGCCGCTTTGGTCGAAGGCTTTGCGCTACAGGGCGCGCGTATTGCCTTTATCGACATTGCCGCAGCCGACAGCCTGGCGCTGGTGGAACGGCTCAGCCCCGTCGTCGATCATGCCCCGGTTTTCATTCAGGCCGATCTACGCGATATTGCGGCGATAAAGTCTGCTGTCGATCAGGCTGCCAGCACGATGGGTTCACTCAACGTTCTCATCAACAATGCGGCACGCGACGACCGGCAGCCGCTTGAGGACGTGACCGAAGCGAGCTGGGACGAAAGCCAGGCCGTCAATCTGCGGCATGTCTTCTTCGCCTGCCAAGCCGCCGCCCCGCATATGCGGCGAGCCGGGGGCGGCTCGATCATCAATTTCTCGTCGATCGCCTTCATGCTCAACATGGGGGAAATTCCGGCCTACGCGACCGCCAAGGCCGGTATTGTCGGGCTCACCAAATCGCTTGCCGGCAAACTCGGACCGGACAATATTCGCGTCAATGCGGTTCTGCCCGGCATGGTGGTGACCGAGCGGCAGAAGAAACTCTGGATCAACGACGCCGCAATTGCAGGTATGCAGGAAAAACAGTGCCTGAAGCACATGCTCGTCGCCGAGGACATGGTGGGGCCTTGCCTCTTTCTTGCTTCCGATTGTTCGGCGCGGATGACGGCTCAGGCCATGATTATCGACGGAGGGGTATTTTAATGACGGCAGCATCCTATGCGGCAGTGGATTGGGGGACCTCGAGTTTCCGCCTCTGGATCATCAGCGAGAGCGGCGCGGTTCTGACTGAGCGCCGCAGCGGCGAAGGCATGACCACAGCCGCCAAGACCGGCTTTTCCGGCATTCTGGAAGCCCACCTCGCCGCAGTGTCCGCACCGCCGCATCTGCCGGTGATCATCTGCGGCATGGCGGGCGCCCGCCAGGGCTGGGTCGAGGCCGGCTATCTCGATACGCCGGCGCCACTCAGCGCCATCGTCAAGGCCGCCGTGACCGTGCCCGACACCAACCGGGACATCCGCATCCTGCCCGGCCTTGCCCAGCGCAGCGAGGAGGCGCCGGACGTGATCCGCGGCGAGGAAACCCAGCTGCTGGGCGCGGTCTCGCAGCTCGGCAGCGGCAGCCATCTCGTCTGCATGCCCGGTACGCATAGCAAATGGGTGCGCGTCACCGGCGGCATTGCCGATGGTTTCTCCACCTTCATGACCGGCGAGTTGTTCGACGTCATCGCCAAACATTCGATCCTCAGCCATGCGATCGCCGACGCCGGTTCCTTTGCCAATGACGACCCGGCCTTTCTCGGCGCGGTCGCCAAAGCCGTCAAAAGCCCGGCCCTGGCAACCAATCTTGTCTTTACGGTGCGCAGCGGCCAGTTGCTGCACGGGCTCTCCGCTGACGAGGCCAAGGCGCGCCTGTCCGGCACCCTGATCGGCCTGGAGATCGCCGGCGCGCTCGCCACGGCAAAGCCCGGGAGCAGCGTCTGCCTCGTCGCCTCCGGGGCGCTTGCCGGTCTCTATCAATCAGCCCTGTCGGCTCTCAACATCAACCCTGTCACCATCGATGCCGACGATGCCGTCCGCCACGGCCTTGCCGCTGCCGCCAACGCCATCTGGCCTGCCTGAAGAAAGAACAGCCATGAACCGCATCCCTTTCCCGCCGATGAAATATCCGCTGATCGCCATCCTGCGCGGGCTGAAGCCCGAGGAAACGCAGGGCGTGGTCGGCGCGCTGATCGAGACCGGCTTTACCGCCATCGAGATACCGCTCAACTCGCCGGATCCATTCCGGTCGATCGAGATCGCAGTCAAGATGGCGCCAGCGGGCTGCCTGATTGGCGCGGGCACTGTTTTGACCACCGAACAGGTGGAAAAACTCGACGGCGTCGGCGGCAAGCTGATGGTGAGCCCGAATGTCGAGACCGACGTGATCGCGCTCGCGGCCGCCCGCGGCATGGTCACCATGCCCGGCGTGCTCACCCCGACCGAAGCGCTGGCTGCCGCCCATGCCGGCGCAACGGGTCTCAAATTCTTTCCCGCCAGCGTGCTTGGCCCGGCCGGCATCGCGGCGATCCGGACCATCCTGCCGCCGGACCTGGAAATCGCAGCCGTTGGCGGCGTTTCCGACACCAATTTCGGCGACTATGCCAAGATCGGCATCAAGAGCTTCGGCCTCGGCTCCAGCCTGTACAAGGCAGGCATGAGTGCTGCCGAGGTTGCTGAGCGGGCGCGGGTGACGATCAAGGCCTATGACGCTGTGTACGGAGCAGGAGCATGAACGAGACAATTCCCTTTTCCGGCAGGATTCTCAGCGACCTGCCCCTCGAGCTCGGCGAAGGCCCGACCTTCGATCCGGCCACCGGCACCGCCTGGTGGTTCAACATCAAGGGCCGCGAACTGCATGAACTGCATCTGGAAAGCGGCCGCAAGACCCTGCATGCCCTGCCCTTCATGGGCAGCGTGCTGGCGGTCATCGATCCTCTGCGGCAGTTGATCGCGTCAGACCGCGGCCTGTTCATTCGCGACACCAAAAGCGGAGAACTGACGGCTTACGTGGCGCTGGAAAGCAACCCCGGCAACCGCTCCAACGATGGCCGCGTGCATCCGTCCGGCAGCTTGTGGGTCAGCACCATGGGCCGCAAGGCCGAAAAGGAAGCCGGCGCGATCTATCACGTCGCCAAGGGTGTGGTAACGCGGCTCTATGGCGGTATCAGCATTCCGAACGGCATCTGCTTTTCGCCGGATGGCCGCATCGGCTATTTCGTCGATTCCGCCATCAACCACATCATGCGGGTCGAGCTCGATCCGGCGACAGGCCTTCCGGCTGGCGAGGCAACGGTGTTCAGCGACCAGAGCGGCAACCCCGGCGATGTCGATGGTTCGGTCTGCGACGCCGATGGGTTGATCTGGAATGCCCGCTGGGGCCAGGGCGCTATCGATGTCTACACGCCGGACGGCACGCGAATTGCCCGCCATGCCGTGCCCGCCACCCAATCAAGCTGCCCCGCCTTCGTCAAAGCCAAGGCAGACCGGCTCATGGTGACATCCGCCTGGCAGGACATGGACGACGCGGCCCGCAAGGCCGATCCGGATGCAGGCAAGACGTTTGAACTCGGCGTCGCCGTCAAGGGCCGTTTCGAGCCGGTTTATAAGCTCTGAAGGCTGGACAAGACAATTTTTAACCGCACTTCTGGTTCACCCGGAAGGCGGCACCAAAATCATTGAACCGGGCTTGAGGCCCGGTTTTTTTAGGCTTTCTGCCGACGTAGGATAAAAAACTCCGCGAAAAGTTCCATCCCCAATTGCATAATTTTCTACGGAACCACTCCCAGCCTACCACGTTGTGTCTGCATCACCGGTGCGGCGGCAAGGATTTGAATGCCGCGCTTTGATCGACAAAAAGAACGAAAAGGTAGGTTCACAATGACCAAGAAACTCGTAGCTTCCGTCGCCGCAGGTGCACTGTTTGCAGGCGTCACCGTCTTCGCACCGCTGAGCTTTGCGCAGGACACCACCCAGCCTGCGGCGCAGCCGCAGACCATGGAAACACCGATGACCGGCGAGCAGCCGGCTGACGCGATGAAGAAGCCGATGGATCAGGCCGCTACGGCGGCACCGGCATCTGCCTCCGGCTATCTGACCGAACAGGCCGCTGACCAGATCGCTGCCAGCACCTACATCGGCCAATCCGTCTACAACTCCGCCGATGAGAGCATCGGCGAGATCAATGACGTGATCTTCACCAAGGACGGCTCTGTAGAAGCGGCCGTGATCGGCGTCGGCGGCTTCCTCGGTATCGGCGAAAAGAACGTTGCCGTTCCGCTGGATACGATCACCGTGGCCGAGGTGCCGAACTCCGAAGACCTGAAGCTGACCACGGCCGAAACGGTAGATACGCTGAAGGCTGCACCGGAATTCAAGACCAAGTCGCAGCAGGTCACGGAGCAGAATGCCAATACGCCGGTCGACACCACAACCACGTCGGCTACAACACCGGCAACGGACGTGAAGCCGGCTGAATAACCTGCGACCGATCAGCAAGCGTTTCGACGGTGAGGTTAACGCACGGCGGCGCGAAAGCGCCGCCGTTTTCGTTCAGAACAACACCCCGTACCGCAAGGCATCATAGATCCCCGCGTGAATATTGCGGCTAGCCACGGCGTCGCCGATGCGGAAGAGATCGAATTCTCCCTGCGGATTTCGCATCCTGATCGGATTTTCCTGCCGGATCAGGGCCTTGTAGTCCACCGCGCCGAGATTACGCGACAGCGGTTTCAGTTCGAGATACAGATCTGCCATCGGCAGGGTACCGTGCTCGACGACGACCTGGGCGACGCGCCGTTCGACCGACGCATGTTCCGAATAGTCGGAACCCAGCACCGCCACCAGCTGATTGCCCTCGCGGCGTACCGATTTCAGCCGTGTGTTGATGGTCACGCGGACTTTTTTGTCTGCAAAGGCCCTGGCATAGGGCACATGGTTCATGCCGCCGATTTCCGGCGCGAACATGCGTTCCGGCGAGACGATCTCCAATTCTGCGCCGCTCGCCGCGATCATTTCCGCCGCCGTCATGCCGGTATGTGCGCCATTGTCATCGTAGAGCAGGACCGGACCCTCCGGCTTGATGGCACCGGCGATAATGTCCCAGCTGGACACCACCAACTCATCGCCCGCTTCAAGCACCGGGTTCTGCGCGATGCCGCCGGTGGCGATGACGACCAGATCGGGTTTTCGCTCCAGAATATCGCCCGCCTCGGCAAAGACGTTGTAACGGATGGGAACGCTGAGCCGCTCCAGCTCGGACAGACGCCAATCGACGATGCCGATCATTTCCTTGCGGCGGGGATTGCGGGCAGCCAGCAGGATCTGGCCGCCGGCCTCCCCGGTCGCCTCCAGCACCTCGACCGAATGACCGCGTTCCGCCAGCACCCGTGCCGCCTCCAGCCCGGCCGGTCCGGCACCGACAACGACCACCTTTCGCAACGGGCCTGATGTTTTAGAGATCACATGCGGGATGGTGGCCTCGCGGCCCGTCGCCGCATTGTGAATACAGAGCGCACCGCCGCCCTCGTAGATGCGGTCGAGACAATAGGTGGCGCCGACGCAGGGACGGATCTGGTTTTCGCGTCCCTCGATGATCTTCCTGACGATATGCGGATCGGCAATATGGGCGCGAGTCATGCCGACCATATCGAGCTTGCCCTCGGCGATCGCATGCCGCGCCGTCGCGACATCGGCGATACGGGCGGCATGGAAGACCGGGAATTTCGTAGCCGCACGCACCTCGCCGGCGAAATCCAGATGCGGCGATGCGGCCATGCCCTGGATCGGGATGACATTGGTCAGATGCGCGTCGTGATCGATATGACCGCGAATGATATTGAGGAAATCGACCTTGCCGGACCCGGCCAGCCGCTTGGCGATCCCGACGCCCTCCTCCCGCGACAGGCCGATATCCCACTGCTCGTCCGCCACCATGCGGATGCCGACAATGAAATCCGGCCCGACGGCCTTGCGCACCGCGTCGAGCACCATGCCGGAAAAACGCATGCGATTATCCAGCGACCCGCCATATTCGTCGTCGCGATGATTGGTCGCAGGCGACCAGAAGCCGTCCATCAGATGGCCATAGGCTTCGAACTCGATGCCATCGAGCCCCGCCGCCTGCATGCGCTGGGCGGCGCTGGCATAGTCACCGATGATGCGCTCGATGTCCCAGTCCTCGATTTCCTTGGGAAAGGCCCGGTGGGCTGCTTCGCGGACGGGAGATGCGGATAGAACCGGTAGCCAATCGCCCTTGTTCCAGCCGGTGCGGCGGCCGAGATGGGTCAGCTGGATCATCACGGCGGCGCCGTGCTCATGACAGTCGTCGGCAATCTTCTTCAGCCACGGCACGATCTCGTCGGAATAGGCATGAAGATTGCCGAACGCGGGCGGAGAATCCTCCGAGACGATCGCCGAGCCGGCCGTCATCGTTAACGCGATGCCGCCCTTGGCCTTTTCGACATGGTAGAGCCGGTACCGGTCCTTCGGCATGCCGTCTTCCGAATAGGCCGGCTCATGCGATGTCGACATGATCCGGTTTTTCAGCGTCAGGTGCTTCAGCTGATAGGGCTGGAGAAGAGGATCGCGGGACGTCATCGAAAGCCTTTCGAAAAGAAGCGCACCATTGGGTTGCATGTCATACTCATTATACTCGGAATGTGGTATAGGCTCGCAAACCCGGGGGAATGGCGATGAGAAAGCACAATCGGAAGAACGGTGTTTCGGTCCAGGCGATTGCCGGCAGCCATGTCGTGCTGCTGGCGATGAACACGACGGAGGCAGCGCGCAAGGGCCTTGCCGGCTTTGCGGTGGGCGTCGTGACGCCGGCGGGGACGAAATGGCTGAAGGGGTTCAAGTTCTTCGAAAGCCTCGTGCCGCACCCGAAGCCCGGCGAGCGCCGTTCGACGCTTGAGCATCCCGTGCAATCCTATCTGTGGGGCCACTATTCCGCCGCGCCGGGTCGCGACTACAACTACGTCGTCCGGCCGCTCTATTTTCCGGCGGACGGCGACCCCGGCAAGATCGAGGCCGGGGAGGACGTCGCCGTTTCGGTCCGAACACAATCGCCGGAAGAGGGAACGCATTCCGTCTTCTTCAATCGCGGCGCGATCGTCAGCCAGGCCTTTGCCGAGCGTTTCGGCAACAAGGCGCCGCAGAACATCGACGATGCCGACGATGAAGAAGTCAAATGGCTCTCGCGCGGCCTGCTGGAAGCCGCCCTCGGCTTCATCGCGCAGGCAAAGGACGCTGATTTCGAACTCCGCTGCTGCTTCTACGAGCTGACATACAAGCCGATCCTCGACGCCTTGAAGGCGGCAGCCATCAACGGCGCGGCTATCTCGGTGATCTACGAGGCCGGCCATGTGAAGGCGGACGGGACATTCGAGGAAACGGCGATCGGCAAGAGCAATATCGAGGCGGTCAAGGCGTATTCCGGCACCGCCAACCTGAGCTTTATCAAGCGCACGAAGCATATATCGATCCCGCACAACAAGTTCATGATCCTGCGGAAGAAGGCCGCCCCGGACACCTTCGCCGCCGAGATGGTATGGACGGGTTCGACCAATATCTCCAAATCCGGTTTCCTCGGCCAGACGAATGTCGGCCATATCGTGCGCGACACGGGCGTTGCCGGCCAGTTCGACCGGTATTGGGATATCGTCTCGACAGACCCTGACCGCGCCGATCTCAAGGCCTGGGTCAAGGCCAACAACCCGCAGCCGGCCGGATTGCTTGCCCCCGAAACGACGACGGTGGTCTTTTCGCCGCGCGGCTCGAAGGCCATGCTGGACTGGTATGGCGACCGGATAGACGAGGCGACGAGGACAGTGATGCTGACCGCCGCCTTCGGCGTTACGCGCGAACTCGCCGAGCGCTTCAACAACGACCGCGATTATCTGCGCTTCCTTTTGATGGAAAAGGAAAACGCAAGCCCCGAGACGCAGGCGATGCTGAAACGCGACCGGGACACCAAGATCGCGCTTGGCAAGGCGCTCGGCAAGGTCGCGATCGCCAGGAAGATCGACGGCTGGAAACTCGACAAATGGTTTCTGGACGAGGAGCATTTCCGCAAGAGCGGCAACATCTTCTACATCCACACGAAGATCATGATGATCGACCCGTTTGGCGACGATCCGCTGATCTTCACCGGTTCGGCCAATTTCTCGCCCGCCTCGCTGACCTCCAACGACGAGAACATGCTGCTGATCCGGGGAAACCCGGATGTCGCGGATGTCTATGCGACCGAGTTCTTCCGGCTCTTCAACCATTTCTATTTCCGCACCGTGGCAAATGCCGTCGCCTTGCGCGGAACGGCCGGGAACCCGGCGGACAAGGCCGTTTTTCTCGATCAGACGGATGACTGGACGGACACCTATTTCAAGGACGGAAGCTATCATCAGCGGCGGCGCATCCTCTTCGGTGTCGATCCGGAGTAGCGCAAAGGCAGGCATCATGGTCCCCATCACGTCTCAGTACCAGGCATCCGCCATCGCGGCCTTGCGCGTCGTCATATACTCCGTCAACGCCTCGTCGATGGACACATCCAGCGGCGGCGCTTCGTATTCGGTCAGCGTCTTTTTCCAGCGTTTGTTGGCGCGGGCCGCCATGTCGGTCGAGCCGCCCTCTTCGCTCCACTTCTCGAAGGGCTCGTTGTCGGAGAGGCCTGAATCCCAGAATGCCGTCTGGTAGTTGCGCATCGTGTGGTCGCAGCCGAGAAAATGGCTGCCGGGGCCGACCTGCAGGAAGGCATCCATGGCCAGCGTATTGTCGTCCACCACGACGCCTGCGAGATAGGAATGCAGCGCGCCGCAGAAATCGGTGTCCATGACGAACTTCTCGTAGGACATGGCAAGCAGCCCATCGAGGAAGCCTGCGGAATGCAGGATGAAATTGGCGCCGCAATGCACCGCCGACAGCATCGACATGACGCCTTCCTGCATCGCCTGCCCATCGGGCAATTTGGAATTCGAAAAATTGCCGGCACAGCGCAGCGGCAGTTTCAGCCGCCGGGCGAGCTGGCCGATGACCATCGAGCCGATGGCTGGCTCCGGCGTGCCGAAGGTCGGCGAGCCCGAGCGCAGCGACATCGAGGAGAGGAAATTGCCGAAGATCACCGGTGCGCCCTTGCGCTCCAGCTGCGTCAGCGCGCAACCGGCCAGCGTCTCGGCATAGGACTGGGCAATCGCCCCGGCATTGGTGACGGGGCCCATTGCGCCGCCGAGGATGAACGGAACGATGACCGCCGCCTGGTTGGCGCGGGCATAGGCACGCAGGGATTTGGTCATCGTGCCATCCCAGACGAGCGGCGAGTTGACATTGACGTTGCCGAGAATGACGCAATGCTGATCGACGAAATGGCGCCCGAAAACGATGCGGGCCATGTCGATCGAATCCTCGGCGCGCTCCTCCGCCGTGATCGAGCCCATGAAGGCGCGATCGGAATATTTGATGTGGCTGTAGACCATATCGAGATGGCGCTTGTTGACCGGCACATCGACCGGCTCGCAAATCGTGCCGCCGGAATGATGCAGCCATGGGCTCGACTGGGCGAGCTTGATGAAATTGCGGAAATCTTCCAGCGTGCCGTAACGGCGCCCCTTGTCGAGGTCCATGACGAAGGGCGAACCATAGGCCGGCGAAAAGACCACATTCTTGCCGCCGATCTCGACATTGTGGGCGGGATTGCGGGCATGCTGGGTAAACTGGGCCGGTGCGGTTGAGACGATCTCGTTGAGCATGCCCGGCTCGAAGCGAACCAGCATGCCTTCAACCTTTGCCCCTGCCCGCTTCCAATGGTCGAGCGAGGCCGGATCGTCGCGGAACTCGATGCCGACTTCGGACAATATCCGGTCGGCGACACGCTCGATCTTCTGAAGGTTTTCTTCGCCGAGAATATCGTAGGTCGGGATGTTGCGGGCGATGTAGGGAACGCCGGCGATCCGGGCCGCGTTGTCGCGCCGGGCCGGGCGAGCGGAGCGCGAGCGCCTTGCCGGTTCTGCTTCGGTAGCCACAAGCGCTTCCATATCATGTCTCCCCTTTTCTCAATCGAGGCTAGACGCGAAAAAGGCCGCTGTAACGCTGGAAAAATTCGAGACATGATATAAGCTGGATTTATGGAAACACTGCGCCGTCTTCTCCCGTCCGCTTCCAGCCTGATCGTCTTTGAGGCTGCCGGGCGGCATCAGAATTTCACCCGTGCCGCCAATGAACTGGCGATGACGCAGGCTGCCGTCTCCTATGCCGTTCGCGGGCTGGAAGAGCAGCTCGGCGTGCCGCTGTTTCACCGGGTCCACCGTGCCGTGCAATTGACGGAGGCGGGTGAAAAATTCCATGCCGACGTCTCGCTCGGCCTGTCGCGCATCCAGAAATCCGCCGAGGAAATCCGGGCCAAGCGGCGCGAAACCAATGTGACGCTCGCCGCCTCGACCGCTTTCGCCTCGATGTGGATGCTGCCGCGCCTGACGAAACTGCGCGAGGACCTGCCCGAAATCGATTTGCGCATTCAGACCAGCGTGCGCGATCTCGACCTGGAGGAAGAGCCGATACCGCTTGCCATTCGCGGCGGTGGCGACCCCGTCAATTGGCCGCGTTATCATACCGCATTGCTCGCGCCCGAGGTCATCAACGCCGTCGCATCGCCCGCCTTCGTCGAGGCCAATGGCACGCCGCAGCGGCCGGCCGACCTCCTGAAACACCCTTTGATCCATCTGGAAGAGCCGGTCAGGCAGGCCTATAGCTGGCAGGAATGGTTTGCCAGCGCCGGTATTTCCTATCCCGCCAAGGCACGGCGGCTGACATTGAACGATTATGTCCTGGTCATCCAGGCCGTGCTCGCTGGCGAAGGCATCGCGCTTGGATGGAACCATCTGATCGAACGGCAGGTTCGCTCGGGCGCGCTCGTTCCGGTCGGCAATCATGTGCTGAAGACGGATCTGGCCTTCTACGTCGTCTGGCCGCGGTCACGCGAGCTAAACCAGCAGGCGCGCCGGGTGCGGGACTGGCTGCTGGAGGAAGGACGGCGCGAACGGGAGGCGTAAGCGGAAGACTCAGACCGCGACGGACAGTGCCGATCCGGTTTCCTGATAGTTCTCGGCAAGATACCGCAGCGTCGTGACGGAATCGGCCGGCTTCCCGTAAAAATAGCCCTGCCCCATGCCGCAACCGAGCCCCTTCAGCTTCAGAGCCTCGGAAAAATCCTCGATCCCTTCGGCCACGACTTCAAGATTGAGGCCATCGCACATGGCGATGATCGCCTTGACGATGTGTTCGGACGCCCGGTCGTCGGAGATGCGCGAGACGAAGGCACGATCAACCTTGACCTTGTCGAAGGAGAAATCCCGGAGGCGGCCAAGACTCGACTGTCCCGTACCGAAATCGTCGAGCGAGATGCGAACGCCGGCGGCTCGAAGCTCGGTGACGATCTTCTGGGCCACGTCCGCATCGGTCATGACAGCGGTTTCGGTGATTTCCAGTTCCAGCCGGCGCGGATCAAGACCAACACGCTGGATGATCGACAGGACATTGGCGCTGGTCGACGGGTCCATCAACTGCGCCGACGACAGATTGAAGGACAGAAAAAGCTCCTTCGGCCAGAGCAGCGCCGTCTCGGCTGCCTTGCGCAGCAGCGTCTCGGAGAGGGAATCGATAAAGCCGCGCTCTTCGGCAAGCGGCACAAAAACCGCCGGAGAGACATAGCCGAGATCCGGATCGCACCAGCGGGCAAGTGCCTCGAAGCCGACGACCGTATCGTTCTTCAGATTGACGATCGGCTGGAAATGCACATCGACCTCATCGGCGATGATGGCGTTGCGCAGCGCTTGTTCAAGCTGCGTCGCGCGCTTCATTTCCTGGGCGATTTCCTGGGAATAGACGGTGATCTGGCCACGGCCGCGGCGCTTGGACCGGTAGAGCGCCGTATCGGCGCTTTTCAACAGATCCTCGAATTCCTCACCGGCAAAGGGATAGACGGCGAAACCGAACGAAGCCGAAAGGCGGACATTGCGTTCGCCGAGATCGAAGGGAGCGGACAGCACTTCCTTCAGCATGTTGCCGACTTTTTCGGCGGCCTTGCGTTCGAACACCAAAGGCAGCACGAAGGCGAACTCGTCGCCGCCGGCGCGGATCACGGTGGCGCCGTCGGGAACGCAGGCCAGCAGCCGGCTGGCCACCTGGCAGAGAATTTCATCGCCGGCACTCGGTCCGAAGAGATCATTGATCGGCTTGAATCCATCGAGATTGGCGAGGCCAATCGTAAAGGGCGCGGGATCGCTGGCGCGATCAGCAGCGATTTCACGCACCTTGTCGCGCAGCCGGTACGAATTGCCAAGACCGGTCAGGGGATCGGTATAGGCCATGGCATGCAGGTCGTTCCGGCTGATGTGCTGAGACGGTGTTTCAGCAGAATTCATAAGCGCATTCCCGGGATTTGATTCAAGGCAGTATCAAAAACTGACGATGGGCGCCGAGAGTTAAGATTTCGAAAGCGCCTCCTCCTCACTTCGCATATCATTCTCCCCAATTCTGGGGAGTTGACATGGGTATCGCTCAATTCCGGCCTGTTTTCACTTTCCCGATCTATTTGCGGGGGCAAGGAAGCGAGAAAAGCGCTCAACCGGCCATGCGTTCGACTTTGGTGTTGACGAACTTGCGGTAGATGGCCTCGATCATGTCGGGGCTGATCGGCTTGGTAATGTAGTCGTCCATTCCAGCCAGCCTGCTTTGCTCGATATCGATATCGAGCGCCTGTGCGATAACGGCGATGATAGGGGTTTGGAAGCCGGCTGTCTTTTCAAGGGTGCGAATGGCCCGCGCCGCATCGAAACCGTTCATGACAGGCATCGAAACATCCATGAGCACGAGGTTCGGCCGATGCTGCTGCCAGAGTTTGACAGCCTCCTCACCATTGGCGGCGATCCGATAGGATATGCCAAGCCCTTCGAGAATCTGTGCGAAGACGAATTGATTGATTTCATTGTCTTCGGCAACCACGACATCAACTTCCGGCATCGGCCTGCCGGTCATGTTGGTCTCCGGTACGATGATATCCCAATCCGCCGGTCCATCCGCCTCCGCCGACGGCAGCTCGCCGATGCCATTCTCGCACAGGGTTAGAATATCGGCGCGCAATTCGACGGCTTTCCATTCCTTGGCGATCACAAGCGAGGGTGAAGCCGTCCAGCTGGAAACGATCGCCAGTGCATCCGGCATCGTGCCGTCGATCAGAAGTGTATCGATCTGGACGCCGCGCGCCAGGCAGGCATCTTTGAACGCCGCCAGTTCCGTGGTGTTTCTGACGGCGCAGGTATCAAAGCCCCAGCGGCGCAATTGCGGCACCAGGTTCGCCTCGAGCGCGGCAGCACTGGTCATCAGCAGAATTCGCTGCTTGCCGCTGGTATCGGGATCGATAATCGCGCCGGCCTCGACCAGATGCTGCATGTCGATGGAGCGGAACGGATCATAACAATTTTGCGCGGGAATGAAGGTACTATAGTCCCTGATCTTTAGAGGGGAGCCGCCGGACATCATATCATCCAGTCCGCTGTAGCCGACGACCAGATCGGTCACGTCATTCATGCAGGTGACCAGCAGATATTTGCCGGGATCGCCGATGCGGAACTTGCGGGTGACGACCCAGAGGTCTTCACCATCGGCCTGAACGATCTGCTCCGGCACGCGGTGGATATCGCCGGTTTCCAGCGTCGCATGATCGGATCGTTCGAATTTCTCAGCGAGGTCTGGCTCCAGCAGATCCCACACGGAACGGCCGAGAATGGCCTCCGCGGTCATCCCATGAAGCGCGCAGAACGCCTTGTTGACGGCAATATAGCTGAGGCTGCGGTCTTTCACGCAGATCGGGTTGGGCAGACAATCGAGGATACTCTCGGTCAACTCGACGCGCTCCATATCGAGCTGCATCTGCTCTTCGCGCTTTTTCTGCTCCGAAACATCGCTGATGGCCACGATGCCGAGGCCGCTCGACAGGCGCCGCTTGCGGACATTGATCCAGCGATGGCGGCCGATCCTCTCGACGACATCGAAACGCTCGCGCCAGTGATGTGACAGATGTTCGGAGATCCATTCCTCGCGATTGGCGTGACGCCGGCTGGTCTCGGGCGCCGTGCCGCTGCGAACGCCGGAATCGAAGATTGCGCCGAGAAAATCTTTCAGCCGTGTTCCCGCCTCCAGGAAATGCGCCGGGATGGGATAGAACTGTAAAATCGGGCGACTGGCAAAAACGATCTCGTCATTCTTGTCGCAGACAAGAATAGCCAGTCCGAGCGCGTCAGACGTCGCTTCGAGAACAGTTTTCTGGATGTTCGCGCCGAAAGACGCTACATCATTCATTGCATAGCCCTCATATCACCTTGGCGGCTTCTTTTCCGGGGACATGCTGACGAACGCGCCTATCAGGCCGTGTCTGGGGTTCCATTCCCGGGCGGACAGCTGCGCCACGGGCTCCAAATGACAAAACCTGTGTTCATTCAGGTTGTTGCCGAACGTCGCAGCTTTGTATTAAGGCCAGATTAAACCCGGCCGGAATTTGTGATGGACCTACATCCCAACACAGCCGGGGATAGATCCTGCTGCACACTTTTCATGCGCTATCGAATCCCGGACAATAGACCATGGCCATCAAGCAGCTCTCGGAAACCCTTATCAACCAGATCGCCGCCGGCGAGGTCATCGAACGGCCGGCAAGTGCTGCCAAGGAGCTGATCGAGAACGCGCTCGATGCCGGCGCCACCCGCATCGAGATCGCCACGGCGGGCGGCGGCAAGACCTTGCTGCGGGTGACCGACAATGGCTGCGGCATGGGGCCGGACGACCTTGAACTGGCCGTGCGCCGCCACTGCACCTCCAAGCTCGACGACAATCTTCTGGATATCCGCACGCTCGGCTTTCGCGGCGAGGCCCTGCCCTCGATTGGCTCGGTGGCGCGGCTGACGATCACCAGCCGCCCGGGCGGCGCCAGCCACGGTGCCGAGATTGGCGTTTTCGGCGGCAAGCTGCAACCGGTGAAGCCGGCGGCGGTTAACCAGGGCACCGTGGTCGAGGTGCGTGACCTTTTCTTTGCGACGCCGGCGCGGCTCAATTTCATGAAGACCGAGCGGGCCGAGGCTTCGGCCATCTCCGATGTCGTCCGGCGTATGGCGATCGCCTTTCCGGGCGTGCGCTTCGTGCTGTCCGGTTCCGACCGCACGACGCTGGAATTCGCCGCGACCGGCGACGACCGGCTGGCCCGTATCGCCCAGGTTCTCGGCCGGGATTTCCGTGACAATGCGATCGAGATCGATGCCGAGCGCGAAGGGGCACGGCTGACGGGTTTTGCCGGGGTGCCGACCTTCAACCGCGGCAACTCGCTGCAGCAATATGCCTTCGTCAATGGACGGCCGGTGCAGGACAAGCTGATCTGGTCTGCACTGCGCGCCGCCTATGCCGAAACCATCCCGCAGGGGCGCTATCCGGTGGCCGTTTTGTCGCTGACGGTCGATCCTGATGTGGTCGATGTCAACGTGCATCCGGCAAAATCCGACGTCCGCTTCCGCGATCCGGGCATGATACGCGGCCTGATCATCGGCGCGATCCGCCAAGCACTGGCGCAGGATGGAGACCGGGCCTCGACGACCGGTGCCAGCGGGCTGATGCGGGCCTTCCGGCCGGAACCGCAGCGGCCGAACGCACACTGGACAGCCGCCGCCTCCCCCTATCGGCCGATGGATTTCGGCTCAGTGCCTGCGGGTTTCGGCGAACGGCCGCAGGCGGCCTTTGCCGAAATGACGGTGCCGTCGGCCCGCGCGCCAATAAGCGAACCCGAATTGACAGCGGCTGTGCAGCCGGAGAAATCCCACCCGCTTGGCGCTGCGCGGGCGCAACTGCACGAAAACTATATCGTTGCCCAGACGGAGGACGGCCTCGTCATCGTCGATCAGCATGCCGCCCATGAACGGCTGGTGTTCGAGGAATTGCGCAAGGGCTTGAACGCGCGGCCCATCCCGGCGCAGGCTTTGCTCATTCCCGAGATCGTCGATCTGCCGGAAGACGATTGCGACCGGTTGATCAGCCATTCGGCAGAATTTCTACGGCTGGGCCTCGGCATCGAGCGCTTCGGCCCCGGCGCCATCGCCATTCGGGAGACACCCTCGATGCTCGGCGAGATGGATGCCGCCGGACTGGTGCGGCAGCTGGCCGACGAACTGGCCGAATGGGACACGGCCAATGGCCTTGCCAGCCGGCTCGATTATCTGGCCGCCACCATGGCTTGCCATGGCTCGGTGCGTTCCGGCCGGCGGCTGCGGCCCGAGGAAATGAATGCACTGCTGCGGCAGATGGAGGCGACGCCCGGTTCCGGCCAGTGCAACCATGGGCGCCCGACCTATATCGAGCTGAAGCTTTCCGATATCGAGCGGCTGTTCGGGCGCAGTTGAGCAGCCGCGTCGTCAATTACTCTGGAAATCTTGACGGTGCCGCGCTAGAGCATGGTCACAACAGATGACGCTTGGATGCACGTCGCCTGATCCCGTCCATTTGGGATGCCTGTCGAGACGGTGCTTCCAGAGAGCGGGCGAAAATTGATGCGGGGTCGCAGGACGATGAACAGATTTGAGGGCAACGGCAACCGGGAAGCCAAGATCCGCTATCTCGACGGCGACTTCCAGATCGTGCTGCCCGGATCGCATGTCATCTGCGCGATGACCGGCGCCATCATCCCCGTCGATGAGCTGCGCTACTGGAGCGTTGCGCGGCAGGAACCCTATGCCGACGCCGAAGCCTCCTATGAGGCCGACAAGCGCGCCGGTATCCTGCCAAACCAGAAGTAGGCCTGCGTCATTCCAGCCGCATCGACCGATGCGGCACTGTGCTTAAGACTTGCGCAGGGTGCGGGTGCGCGCCGCCTTGACCGCGGCGTCGATGATCGTGCGCGGCGAGCCCGGATCGTCGAAACGGACCTCCACCTCGATCACCCTGCTCTTTTTCATCAGCTCCCCGGCACGGCCGTGCTCCGGTTCCAGCCGCACCATGTCCTTGGCGGTGGTCACCAGCTGGTAGCCACGGGCGGCGGCGTGGTCGATGAGATCGCTGATCTCGTCCTCGGAAAAATGGTGATGATCGGGAAAGCTGCGGGTTTCGGCGATGACCGCCCCTGTCTCGCGGACCGTGCGGAAGAACTTTTCCGGATCGGCGATGCCGGCCCAGGCCAGCACCTGAATATCCTTCAGCCCGCCATCGTCGAGATGTTCGACATTGGCGGCATAGATCTGCTTTCCTGCGCGCGCCGAGCGGCGGATCAGGGCGTCGGCACGATCGCCGTTACCGATCTTCAGGAGCGCCGAGGCGTGGCGAATCTGCTGGGGGATCGGTGCCCGCACCGGACCAGCGGGAATCAGGAAGCCGTTGCCGATGCCGCGGCGACTGTCGATCACCAGCAGGGAAAAATCGAATGTCAGCCGGGCGCTCTGGAAACCGTCATCCATGATGATGATGTCGGCACCCTCGGTCACCAGCCGACGAGCGCCTTCGAGACGCCTGCGGCAGACCACGGCCAATCCCTCACGGGCAAGAAGCAGCGGCTCATCGCCGACGTCACGGGCGCGATGATGGTCGGGATCGACCACCGTCGTGACATCGAGCGAGCCGCCATAACCTCGGCTGAGGAAACCGGGCTTTAAACCCCGCTCCCGGGCAGCGCGCGCAAGTGCGATGGCCGTCGGCGTCTTGCCCGCCCCGCCGACCGTGAAATTGCCGACGCAGATGACCGGCACAGGCACCGACGCTCGCCGTGCATGATCCATGCGCGAACCGGAAATGCGTCCGTAAATCCAGGAAAACGGCCAAAGGCCGTAGGCGCGCCAATCCGCTTTGGTCCACCAGAATGGCGGTGCTTCAGAAACCATCAGTCCTTCCAGGCCTCCCCGCGCCGGCCGGTGTCTCCCGGTTTTCGCACAATTATGCGCGGCGAAATTCTTGTCCTATCAAAACATTTTTTTCCGCAGAAAAAAGCCGTTCCGATGCGCGACACAAAACGTCAGATTGCCGGGAATTGCAAGCCATGCACACGTTGGCTGGCATTCCCGATACCTCTAACCGGCGCCTGAAAACGCTTGCGGAACGGCAGTGCACGCCACCTGGATATACCGAGTGTTAACCAGTCTGCGGCACTGTCGGTTAACCACATTTGGTACCTTCCGTTTTCCTGTTTTTTGTAGCGGACCATACAATGAATATAAGCTTCAACTCGGCGGCCACCGCCGCTCTGGCCGTATTGCGCCATAATGACAGCACCCACGACAAGATGCAGAACGTCGTCACGACGGGGATGCGCATATCCGAGGCCGCTGATAATGCCGCCTATTGGTCGATCGCGACCGACATGCGCAACACCACCAAAGCCACAAGCACCGTCATCGATGCGCTGGAACTGGGCGCTGCCCTGGTCGACGTATCCTATCAGGCGATGGAAGACCTGATCGACATCACGTCGGAAATCAAGACGAAGATCCTGGCCATGAAGGAACCGGGGGTCGATCGCTACAAGGTCAGCTCCGAAATCTACGAATTGGAGAAGCAGTTTCTTTCGACCACGGAATCCGCCTCCTTCAACGGCCGCAACCTGCTGGCGCCGGGCAACCTGAACTACACCGAAAAGAGCTATGTCGATGGCAATGGCAAGACTCTGAAATATATCGAGATGGGCGCACCTGATGCCGGGACGGTTTTCGGTGGCATCGTGTCGAGCTACACCAAGGGCCGCGTCGGCATCATCAACATCTATGGCGACAGCAACCTGAACGTCTTCGGCCCGGCCAGCTACAAAAATGAGAACTCAGCGATTTCTGCCGAGGCCGGCCTTGTGGACAACCCGCAAGCCGACGGCATGACCGGCGGCGTACCGCATCCGGACACCGCCAAGACCACGGCATGGCTGCCGGCGTTCAACGGCCGCACCCAGATCGGCCTTGGCACCGACGACATGTTCAGCGCATCGCATATGGGCGAAGTACCTGACGGTCTGGTTGAAATTGCGACGGACCTTCTTTTGAAGCGGTATGACGATATTCACACGACGCTGACGGACAGGGCAGCCACGCTTGGCTCGCTCAGCATGCGCATCGAGATGCAGACCGATTTCAATCGAACCCTGACAACGACGATCCAGAAGGGCATCGGCCGTCTGGTGGACGCCGACATGAGCGATGCCTCGACCAAGCTCAAGGCCATCCAGGCACAGGTCCAATTGGCCGTTCAGGCGCTCAATATCGCCAACAACGCGCCATCGCTGCTGATGCAGCTGTTCCGGTAAAAAAACAGAGCGGGCGCTAGACCAGCACCGTCTCAAGCTCGGTGATATCGTTGAGGCAATGATCCGATGCCGCCGCCAGCGATTGCGGCGATCCGGTGCCGGTCAAAACGGCCACGGTTAAGCCGACGCCGGCATTGCGCCCCATGTGCAGGTCGTGATTGTTATCACCGACGACGGCGACCTGATGGGGCTTAAGCCCCGTCGCTGCGCAGAAGCCATGCACCATGCCGGGCTGCGGCTTGGTGCCGAAGCCGCTGTCATAGCCGGCGACATAGTGCAGGTAACCATCGAAGCCGAAGCGTTTGGCGGTTTCGCGGATCGACCTTTCGTTGTCGCTGGAGGCAACGCCGAGGCGGTAACCCTTGGCGTGCAAATTGCCGAAGAAGGTGGCGAGATCGGTGACAGGCACGGCATACCCGGCCGAATTGGAAAACAGCCCGTCGAGCTTCACCGTCAGCGCCTCGACCGTGTAGGGCGCACCGGCTTCGACCATGCCTGTGGCGATCTCGACGGTGTTGCCTGCGGCCAGAAGACTGTCTGGCATCACATGGCCGGTGTCGGGATCCATGCCGCCGGCAACCAGCAGGCGTCTTGCAAGCGCGGCATCGCCATCGGCAGCGATGCTGGCGACTTCATAATTCACCGGAACCCAGCTCTTCACATAATCGAGCAGCGTCCCGTCCTTGTCGAAGAGGATGCCGGAAATGGTCTTGTCGGTCGTCATCTCTATCCCACCGGAAGAAGCGTCAGTTGTCGTTGCGGGGCTGCAGCCGTGCTTTTACCGTCAGCGGGTTGATATAGGGCTCCAGGCCCCGGACCGTCGCCGACAATGCGCCGCGCATCTCATGCACGGTTTCGAGCCCGGCATCGATCATCTTGCGACGAACCTCGTCGTTGACGAGCAGATAATTCACACCCTTGGCCAGCATCTCCACATCGCGGATGATCTTGGCGCTGCCGTTCTTGGCGAGCATCTGATAGGTGTCGCGGAAATTCTGGACATTGCCGCCCGACAGGATGGCGCAGCTGAGCATGGCCGGCTCCAGCGGGTTCTGCCCGCCTTCGGCAAACAGCGAGCGACCGACGAAGGCCACTTCCGTCAGGCGCAGGTAAAGCCCCATCTCGCCGATCGTGTCGCCAAGGAAAATATCCGTTTCCGGCGTGATCGGATCGTTGCGGGTGCGCCTGGCGACCGTCAGTCCCTTGGATGTCAGCATCGTCTCGATCGCATCGGAACGCTCGGGATGGCGCGGCACGATGATCGTCAGAAGGCCCGTACGTTCCTTCAGGGCGCGATGGACGATGCCGGCGGCATTCTCCTCGCCCTCGAACGTGGAGATGGCGGCCCAGGTCTTGCGGTCGCGGATCTGCTGACGGTAGTGCTTGAGCGCATTATTGTCATGCGGCGGCGCGTCGGTATCGACCTTCAGATTGCCCGACACCATCACCGGCAGCGCACCCAGCGTCCGGAAACGCTCGGCGTCTGTTTCAGACTGGGCGATGACCAAAGCCAGGTTTTCAAAAAGCGCGTCGGCGAGCCAGAGGCGTTTTTTCCAGCGGCCGAAGGTGCGGTCCGACAGGCGGCCATTGACCAGGACCTGGGGAATGTGGCGCTGCCCCAGCTCCACCATGGTCATCGGCCAGATTTCCGATTCCGCGATGATGGCCAGGTCAGGCTCCCAGTAGTCGAGGAAGCGGCTGACGGCAGGCTTGAAATCCAGCGGCACATATTGATGGATAACGCGCGAGCCGAGCCGCTCGGAGACGATGCGCGCCGATGTCTTCGTGCCGGTTGTCAACACGACCGAGATGCCCCGGCGCGCGACTTCGTTGATCAGCGGGATAATGGCCGTGGTCTCACCGACGCTGGCGGCATGGAACCAGACGAGCGGGCCGTGCGGACGCGGCGCGCTGGCGTGGCCGTAACGCTCCTGCCGTCGGGCGCCGTCTTCCTTGCCTTTGGCTGCGCGGACAGCAAGGTAAGACCAGACCAGCGGATAGACCGCCGTGCCGATCCAGCGATAGCTGGACAAAGCCAGCCGGGCAAGCATGCGGCTCATCGGGACAGACCTCTGCCGCGGCACGCACACTGCGGCGCGCCTGCGTCCGCCGCAGCGGCCTGTTCAGCCGCGTGCACCTGTCCGGGCCGCCTCGACATCAAGCCTGTTCCGGATCCAGCAACCGATGCATGTGCACGATGAAATAGCGCATATGGGCATTGTCGACCGTCATCTGGGCCTTGGACTTCCAGGCCGTCAAAGCGCTGTCGTAATCGGGGAAGATGCCGACGACATCGAGCTTTTCGAGATCGCGAAACTCAACGCCGGTGAGGGTGGTCAGTTCGCCGCCGAACACCAGATGCAGCCGCTGTTTGTTTTCCGAATTCTGAGCCATCAGACCTTCCAATTTTCTTGCCTTATTTTGCTCGTGGTTTGCGGCATTCAGCTGGAAAGGTCAATGGCCCTCCAGCCCCTGCGATGCGGCAATCAATGCCGGTAATGCGGGCTTTGCGGCCGCACACAGCACCGTATGGCGAACATTGGGGCGATTGTAGGAAAGCGGCTGCGCGTCGAGATTGAAAAGCGCGCCGCCTGCCCGTTCCAGGATCAGATCGGCCGCCGCTAGATCCCAATCGTGGGAGTTTTTCTTGACGATGGTGCCATCGATCCGGCCATCGGCAATCATCGCAATCCGGTAGGCAAGCGAAGGCACATGGGGAATACGCGACACGCTCGCCCGGTAGCCGGGTTCCAGCAATCCGACCGCTTCTTCCGCAAGCGCGATCCGAAGACCCTCTGCGCCCATCGCCTTGACATTGATCAGCGCGCCGTTCTTGCATGCCTCGCCTGTCGAGGTCGCCTGAAACAGTTCGCCAAGCGCCGGGGCAAACAGCACGCCGGCGACCGGACGGCCGAGATGCACGACGGCGACGCTGACGCACCAGACGTCCTTGCCGGCGATAAAGGCGCGGGTTCCGTCGATCGGATCGACGACGAAGACGGTATCGCAGCCGAGCCTCGCCTCGTCATCATCCGTTTCCTCCGACAGCCAGCCGTAGTTCGGCCGGGCCGCCAGAAGTTTTTCCTTGAGGATATCGTTTGCGGCAAAATCCGCTTCGCTGACCGGTGAGCGTCCACCGTTCTTCCACTGGACGTCCGGATCCTTGCGGAAATAGGACAGCGCCTTTTCGCCGGCGGCTTTCGCGGCCATCGTGATGAGTTCCAGATCGCTGGACCATTGCTCCGGCGATGGGCGAACGGCATTCATGTCAGTCTTTCCAATTCCCGCGGCATCATCAGCCGCGTCGAAGTTTACTGTGCAAGGCGGTCATTTGCCCGCGAGCGTCATGCCTTCGATGGCGAGCGTCGGGGCTGCAACGCCAAACTTCCGGTCGATATCGTTCGCAAGCGTGATGGCAAAGAACATCTGCTTGAGGTTTGAGGCGATCGTGACCTCGGAGACCGGGAAGGTCAACTCGCCGTTCTCGATCCAGAAGCCGGAAGCCCCGCGGCTGTATTCGCCTGTCAGCATGTTGACGCCCTGGCCGATCAGTTCGGTGACGTAGAACCCGGTGCCGACATTGCGGATCAGCTCTTCGCGGGAGATATCGCCGGGTTCCAGCGCGAAATTCGTCGCCGACGGAGAAACTGCCGGACCGCCGCGCACGCCGCGTCCGTTGGTTTCCAAGCCCAGTTCACGGCCGGTCGAAGTGGAGAGGAACCACTGCTGCAGCACACCGTCCTCGATCATCGACAGTTTCTGCCCGGTGACGCCTTCGCCGTCGAACGGACGCGAGGAGGAACCGCGCACCACCAGCGGGTCGTCGGTGACGGTCATGCCGGCCTTCATCACCGGCTTTCCCATCATGTCGCGCAGGAAGCTGGTCTTGCGGGCAACCGACGCACCGTTGATCGCACCGGCGATATGTCCGGCAAAACCGCGCGCCATGCGCGGATCGAAAACGACGGTGACATTCTTCTGGGTCGGCACCTGGCGCGGACCGATACGGGCGACGGCCCGTTCGCCGGCGGTGCGGCCGATCTCCGAGGCCGATTTCAGATCTGCAAAATAAAGGCGGCTGTCGAAATCATAGTCGCGCTCCATCTTGGTGCCGTCGCCAGCAATGGCGCTGACCGAGCGGCCAAAGCGAGTGCCCATATAGGCGCCTGAAAATCCATGCGACGTGACAAGCACCATGCCGCCCATGCCGGCCGACGCCCCGGCACCGCTGGAATTGGTGACGCCGCTGACGGCGAGCGCTGCCTCTTCGGCTTCAAGCGCTGCAGCCGTCAGGGTTTCCGTCGAGACCTCAGCCGGATCGAAAAGCTCGAGATCGGGATAGGATCTTGCCAAACGCTCGCTATCGGCGAGGCTTGCATACGGGTCTTCGGGAGAGGCCTTGGCCATCGCCACTGCCCGCTCGGCAAGCACCTTGAGATCGAAGCCCGGATTGGCCGATACGCTGGCGACCCGGCGGCCGACGAAGACGCGCAGGGAGAAATCATCGCTTTCCGAAGCGTCGGTTCCTTCCACCTTGCCAAGGCGCACGGAGACGGAACGGGAGCGGCCCCGGACAACCACGGCATCCGCCTGGTCGGCGCCAGCTTTCAACGCCAAATCGATGAGCGCGGCCGCCCTTGTCTGCAGAACACCGGAATCGATAATATCGGACATGATTAAGCCTTTCATTCCCGCTCCATTTATTGTGCTGTAGGACGGGCATCAAGGGCATATCCTGATTCTTGATAGCCGCCCCCGACCAAATGCCGATTTTCGGGCAAACTCCCGCCCAACCAGACACGCCAGAGCTGCACGACGCGGCTGCGCGCCAGGAAAGAACACGTATGTCGACGACACCCGCCCTTACCTCACAGGCCCTGCTCTTGCTCGGCGGCGCCGTGATCGCCGCGCCGATCTTCAAGAAGCTGGGGCTCGGCACCGTTCTCGGCTATCTGGCCGCAGGCATCATCATCGGCCCCTTGCTGCACCAGATCAGTGATGGCGAGCAGATCCTCGGCTTTGCCGAACTCGGCATCGTGTTTCTGCTCTTCGTCATCGGGCTGGAGCTAAAGCCGTCCCGCCTGTGGCAGATGCGGCGCGACATTTTTGGACTTGGCACGGCGCAGGTGGCTGGGACTGGCGCTGTTATCTCTGCAATCATTTTTCTCTCAGGCATGCTCGACTGGAGCGGCAGCGTCATCACCGGCTTCGGACTGGCGCTGTCATCGACGGCGTTTGCACTGCAGATCCTTGATGAGAACGGCGATACCAACATGCGGTACGGCCAGCGTGCCTTCTCGGTCCTCCTGCTGCAGGATCTGGCGATCGTGCCACTTCTGGCGCTGATCCCGCTTCTGGCCCTGCAGGCACCTGAAGATACGACGCCGCCGCTGCAGGACTTCCTCGTCGCCGTCGGTGCGATCCTGGCGATGATCGCCGCAGGCCGCTATCTGCTCAATCCACTGTTTCAGATTATCGCCCGCACCGGTGCGCGCGAGGTCATGATCGCTGCGGCCCTTCTGATCGTTCTTGGTGCGGCGACTATGATGCAGCTTGCCGGCCTCTCCATGGCGATGGGTGCCTTCCTTGCCGGTGTGCTTCTGGCAGAATCCTCCTACCGCCATGAGCTGGAAGCCGATATCGAACCTTTCCGCGGATTGCTGCTCGCCCTGTTCTTCATGGCCGTCGGGCTGTCGCTGGACCTTCCTGTCATCATTGAGAACTATGTGCTGATCCTGATCGCCGTGCCCTTGCTGATGCTGATCAAGGCCGTGGTGGTCTACGCGCTCTGCCGGTTTACCGGTTCCCCTCACAATGACGCGGTGCGCATCGCCCTGCTTCTGCCGCAAGGCGGAGAGTTCGGTTTCGTGCTTTTCACGGCTGCCGCCACTGCCGGCGTGTTTTCCGACAGCTGGGCCTCCCTCTTGATCGCCGTCGTCACACTGTCGATGGCGCTGACGCCTGCGGCTTCCGCCATGGCTGGCCTTCTGATGCAGGATCAGGACGAGGCGACGGAAGAAATGGAGGAAGACTTCGACGGCGCAGGCGCCGATGTGCTGATGATCGGCTTTTCCCGCTTTGGCCAGATCGCCTCGCAGATCCTGCTTGCCGGCGGCCGCGAGGTGACGATCATCGATCATTCCGCCGCCCGCGTCCGGCAGGCCGCGACCTTTGGGTTCCGCATCTATTTCGGCGATGGCACACGGCTGGACGTGCTGCGCGCCGCCGGGATCGAACGCGCCAAAATCATCGCCATTTGCACCCAGAAGCAAGAGATCACCGACCGGATCGTCAACATGGTGCAGGCGGAATATCCGAATGCCCGGATTTTTGCCCGCGCCTATGACCGGCTTCATACCCTGTCGCTCCGGGCACGCGGGGTCGATTACGAGCTGCGCGAGACCTTCGAGTCCGGCCTTGTGTTCGGGCGCAAGACGCTGGAAGGGCTCGGAATCGCCGACAATGAGGCGCAGGAAATCATGAACGATATCCGCCGGCGCGACGAAGCAAGGCTTGCGGTGCAGGAGGCGGAAGGCATCAGCGCCGGCCGTGACATGCTGCATTTCGAACCTGTGAAGCCGGAACCGCTGATCAAGCCCCGGCGCGAGACGGCGCCCGCATTGGCGGCCGACGACGATATGCTGCCGTCTGGTCCCGCCACCACGGCAAAGCCGGCGAACGATGTTCTTGCCGGAGCCGATTGATCCGGTTCAACCCCGGGTTCTGGCGCTGAAGGCGGTATCGAGCGCTGCCTTCAGCTGATCCTTGACACCGGCAGTCGCCGTCAGCACGTCCTGGGCTTTCAGGAAATCCATCACCCGGAAGCGGTTGACCTCCGGGCGCAGCAATATATCCGGCGGGTGCGCCTTCATCTTCATGGCGATGATCGACTGCATCATCAGCTGGCTGGCGCCGAACAGGCTGTCGATCCGGCTCGGCATGGTTTCGCCATCGCCATCCGGACCACCGACGACATCAACACCGATGACGATATCGGCCATACCGGCCAGATGATCGAACGGAACCGGATTGCAGATGCCGCCGTCGATCATCACCCGGCCATCGATGCGGACCGGCATGAACATTGCCGGGATCGCAGCCGATGCAGCCAGCGCCTGATGCAGATCGCCGCTTCGGCAAATCTGCTCGGCCTGTCCGTAATAATCGGTGACGGTGATCTGCAGCGGGATGCTAAGACCAGCAAAATCCTTGGGGATGGCTTCCGGCAGGAACGCCGGCAGGATCCGCTCAAGATTGAACTGCCCGACGCGAAAACCGCCGGCTACGGCCTGCGTGAAACTTGCCGGACGCAGGCTCCACAGCCGGTTGACGATCTCCTTGCGCCGGCCGACGGTTGCCAGCGTATGCTCGCGGATATCGGCGCCGGTGAGGCCCGCAGCCATGCCCGCGCCCATGATCGCACCGATCGACGAGCCGGCGATCAAGACGGGGCGAATGCCCAGTTCGTCCAGCGCTTCTATGACATGAATATGGGCGAGCCCGCGCGCGCCGCCGCCGCCAAAGGCGATGGCGACGGTCGGATCCGACGTCTTTTTCGATGTTTCGAGGCCTTGCGTCATGCTCAGCGTCTTTCCGGTATCACGCGGCGCGGTAACGGTAGAAATGCATCTTGGTATCACCGAACAGCCGGTCGTCGATGAAGTCGAAGCCATCCTGCAGCACGGGATGCACATCGGCACGCTCTTCGAGAACGGCAAGCGCGCCCGGCACCAGCCAACCGCCAGCCGCAGCCGAAGCAAGCGCCTTTTCCCCAAGGCCCTTGCCATAGGGCGGGTCGGCAAAGAGGAAATGGAACGGCTCGACGGTGCCGGCCAGCCCGAGATCGGTCGCATCGCGGCGGAAGACGCGCGCCCGGCCGGTCAGGCCGAGTGCTTCGATATTGGTACGCAGCAAGCCCCTGCCCTCAGCGCCCATTTCAACGAACAGCGCCTGGCGGCATCCGCGCGACAGGGCTTCAAGCCCCACCGCGCCGGTACCGGCAAACAGATCGAGGACGCGCGCGCCCTGAAGCGCTTCCGGATAGGAATGGCTCAGGATATTGAACAGGCTTTCGCGCGTCCGGTCCGTGGTCGGCCGGATGTCGTTGGAGTTGGGCGTTGCGAGCCCGCGCCCGCGAAACTCGCCACCGACGATCCGCACCGGCGCTTAGTTCCCGCGTCCGCGCGGCTTGCCGCCACCGGGCTTGCGGGGACCACCGGTTTTCGCGCCAAACGGCTTTGCACCACCCGGCTTGCCGCCAAACGATTTTCCGCCGGCAGGCCGGTCGCCCGAAGGCTTGCCACCGAATGGGCGGTCGCCGTCGCGGCGTGGCGGACGGTCACCGAAATCACGCGGCTTGCGATCACCATCCTCACGCGAGAAGGACTTTTCACCAAACGGCTTGCGGGGACGGTCGCCTTGCGGCCGATCTCCCTGGGGTCTGTCACCGGCAGGCCGGTCGCTTCTTGGCCCGCCGGAGAACGAGCGGGCGCCTTCGGCACGCGGCTTGAGATCACCGAACGGCTTGTCGCCATCACGGCGCGGCGGACGATCTCCTTGAGGACGATCGCCTTGGGGACGGGCACCCTGTGGACGATCGCCACGCGGAGCACGGTCGCCGAAGCTGCGGCCACCACGATCGTCGCCGCCGGAACGCTTGCGGTCGCCACCACGGCCCTCGTCGCGGCTCGGTTCTTCCGTTGCGCGGATCCAATCCTTGTCGTCGTCGTCACGGGTGACGATCACGCGCGGGCCGCGATCGGGGCGGTCGTAGACGCTCGCCTTCTTCCGGTCCGGATCGAACTTCCTGTTGGACTTCGTCGCCAGACCATCCTTGCTCTTGCCGTAGCGCTTGACCGCCGGTGCGCCTTCCGGACGCTCGCGGCGCACGGGCTTTTCAGCGGCGTCGGTGCCTTGCGCATCCTTCGGCTTCTTTTCCGGCAGAGGCCGGGCGCCGGGCGCCATCCAGACATTGGCCTTGCGGGCCCGGAAGCCCGGTTCGCGCTTGGGGCCGTCAAATTTCGCATCGGGCGCATCACGTCCGCCACGGTCATTGCGCTCGAGCCGGGAGCCGCCACGGTCGTCGCGCCGTGTTGTATCCAGGCGCGACAGGGCACGCTCGCGCTTGTCGCCGGCCTTTTCCTTGAACGCACTGCGCTCACGGGCTTCCGGCTTTCCAGCCGCCCATTCGTTCTTCTGCGGCTTTTCGTCTTCCGCGGCTGCGGCATCGAAGATCGGCGCATCGAAATTCGCCTTGGCATCCTCGATCAGGCGCGGGCCGAGCTGGTCGCGCAGCGTGCGGCCACGGATTTCCTGGGCCTGGCCTTCCGGCAGTTCGCCGAGCTGGAACGGGCCATAGGAAATGCGGATCAGCCGGTTCACGTCGAGACCGAGCGCGCCCATGACGTTCTTGATTTCGCGGTTCTTGCCTTCGCGCAGGCCCATGGTGATCCAGACGTTGGAACCCTGGACCTTGTCGAGCGTTGCGTCGATGGCGCCATAAAGCACGCCGTCGACGGCGATACCGTCCTTCAGCTTGTCGAGCGCCGCCTGATCGATGGTGCCGTGGGCGCGGACGCGGTAGCGGCGCAGCCAGCCGGTGGCAGGCAGTTCGAGCACGCGGGCCAGACCGCCGTCATTTGTGAGTAGCAGCAGGCCTTCGGTGTTGATGTCGAGGCGGCCGATGGAGAGAACACGCGGCAGGTCTTCCGGCAGGTTGTCGAAAACGGTCGGGCGGCCTTCCGGATCGGAATTGGTGGTCACCAGGCCAGAAGGCTTGTGATAGAGCCAGAGGCGTGTGCGCTCGATGCCGCGGATCGGCTGGCCGTCCACTTCGATGTGATCGGCGAGCGTCGCATTGACGACCGGGCTGTCGAGCAGTTTGCCGTTGAGCGAGACGCGGCCTTCCATGATCATGCGCTCGATATCGCGGCGCGAGGCGACGCCTGCGCGCGCCATGATCTTGGAAATGCGCTGCGGCACATCGGCGCCGACGGTTTCCGCTGCTGCCGGCCGTGGCTTGCGCGGCTTCTCGGCGTCTGTGCTATCAACCGCCGAATGTTCGGCAGCGGTCTTGCGCGCGCCGGTATAGGGCTTCTTGTCGGACCGTGCGGGTTTGCCGCCAGGCCGCTGGGGCTTGTCTTTGAATGTCATTTGTGTTGCCTGCCTTTTGGGCTGTCCTATCAGGTCACAGCCCTTGGGTTAAGAGAAATTATCACGGGTCTCAACGATGGCTGAAACGAGCCGGTTTATGGATTTGGCCTTGGAAGAAGCCAGAATGGCGGCTGCCCGCGGCGAAGTGCCCGTTGGTGCCGTCCTTGTTGTCAACGGCGAGATCGTCGCCAGCGCTGGAAACCGCACGCGCGAGCTCAACGATGTGACCGCGCATGCCGAAATTGAAGTGATCCGCACGGCTGCAAGCGCCATCGGTGCAGAACGGCTGAACGGCGCCGATCTTTACGTGACGTTAGAGCCTTGCACCATGTGCGCTGCGGCCATCTCGTTTGCCCGTCTGCGCCGGCTCTACTATGGCGCAGAAGATCCGAAAGGCGGCGGCGTCGACAATGGCGTCCGCTTCTTCAGCCAGCCGACGTGCCACCATGCGCCCGATGTCTATTCCGGATTCGGTGAACACGAAGCTGGCACTATGTTGAAAGCGTTTTTTACTGAACGGCGGAAAACGTAGCTTAAAAGTTTTCTGCACATTGCTCTATCTAGACTTGAAGCGCTTAAATCAATCCCCACCTGTTTGTCTCTTGATCTGCTTGGAGTTGAAGATGATTGAAGATGATGAGACAGACGACTTCCTTGAAGGCCTTAGTGCTCGGGGATATGACAGAACTGAATTTTCGATTGCTGAACAGGAAACAACACCTCAGGTAGGCGGAATTGTTGCAATAACCAAATACATACTGATTAAGCGCAGTTCCGGACCGACAAAAGAATACAGGGGTGGCCACGGGAGCACTTGGTCGGCGGACGCTCTTTCAGATATCGATGCCGGTATGTTCGGAACAGCGTAGCCCAACTGAGACTCAACCCTGTGCAAAAGCCGTCAGCCTCTCACCAGAAAGGCGGTACCGCGTCCATTCCGAAAGAGGCTCGGCGCCGATGGCCTCATAGGCCTTGATCGCTGGCTCGTTCCAGTCAAGCACGCTCCACTCGAACCGTCCGCAGCCCTTCTCGACGGCGATCCGCGCCAGATAGCGCAGCATCGTGCGCCCGGCGCCCGTTCCGCGTTGATCCGGCGTAACATAGAGATCTTCGAGATAAAGCCCGTTGCGCGCCAGCCATGTGGAATAGCTGAAGAACCAGACGGCGAAACCAACGGCAACACCATCGCGCTCGCAGATCGCCGCATGTGAAACGGACCCTGGGCCAAACAGGGATTCGGTGACCGACTGAACCGTCGCCTCAACCTCGTGACCGGCCTTCTCGTAGATGGCCAGTTCGGTGATGAAACGCAGGATCGTGCCTGCATCGTCAGGTGTGGCTTTGCGGATCTTGAACATGCCGGATCAGAAAATCTGGTACCATTTCTTGCCGCTGCCCTTGACCGCGGCTTCCTTCTTGCGGCGGCGTTCCTTGACCTGTTCCGGCTCGCCCAGATCCGCCGTCGCCTCTTCCGGCAGCTTGCGGTACTCAAGTGGCGGATCGCTGAGGAACCGGCGCTTGTCGGCATAGGCGCCCATCTGGATCTTGCGGGCTTCGCGGTAAGCTTCCGTCTGTTCGCTCTTGGTCAGCTTGCGGCCATTGGCGCTGGCCTTGGCCAGCGGCGAGACGTAGCCCGGATTATCGGCATTGGCGTCGGCCTCTTCGCGCAGCCGCTGGCGCGTGTCTTCCGGCGATTCGACCCACTGCGGATTATCTTTCGTGGCAAGGTTCTGCTGCGGCTGAACCAGCTGCGCGGTTTCGCTCGAAGGCGGCAGCACGAGGCCCGGGCGCGGCTGATACTTGACGTTGTTGGGCTTGGTCGCCCCGAGGCTGACGGAACTGCCGAGATCGTCCATCAGATGCTCGCCGGCGGTCTTGTCCGTCCCGTAGGTCGGGCCACCGATGCAGCCGGTCAGAACGAAGCTGCCAGCCACAACGGCAAACAGGCCAGCATACACTCGAAACTCTCGCGTCATTCCCATGAAAACCCTTCCAGCGGCGCCGGCACGAACGATATTGGAGCGGCATTGTTGCGCCCATGACGGATAAATCCGCCAAATTTCAGGCAGGTGTACCGGATGAGCCGCAATTACGCAATTCACCCGGTAAACAATCCCTTAAGAAGCGTAGCCGAGTTCGCGCAACGCCAGAGCATCGCGGGCCGATACGTCGGGGAATGCGGCATCGGAGCCGACATCGGCCGTGATACGCCAGGACCGGGCGCATTTGACGCCTTCAGCCAGCGCCGGCTCGACGCTGACCGAGGCAACGTCGTCCAGCTTGAAGGCTTGCGCCGGGCCGGCATCGGCAACGATCGTCACTGCCGAGGTGATGCAGATTTCCGCCAGATCCTCACCATCAATTGCCGCCAACAGATCGGCATCGCCGACATAAACGACAGGGGCCGCCTCAAGCGACGAGCCGATCCGCTTGTCGCGGCGCTCGACTTCGAGCGCGCCGGTGACGACCTTGCGCACCGTGCGGATCTTCTTCCACTTTTCGGCCAGAGCCTCGTCGCGCCACTCAGCCGGTACGGCCGGAAACTGCTCCAGATGCACGGAAACGGCGGAAGGATCACGCGACAGCCAGGCTTCTTCCGTGGTGAACGGCAGAACCGGGGCAAGCCAGGTCACGAGGCAATCAAACAGCTTGCGGATGACCACGAGGCTCGCACGGCGGCGCGGGCTCGACGGCGCGTCGCAATAAAGCGCGTCCTTGCGGATGTCGAAATAGAAAGCCGACAGCTCGATATTGGAGAAGTCGATCAGCGCGCGGGCGATGCGCTTGAAATCGAAGACGTCGTAGCCTTCGCGCACCAACTGGTCGAGTTCCGAGAGACGGTGCAGCATCAGCCGCTCGAGTTCCGGCATATCGGCAAAGGCGATGTCTTCACCCTTGTCATGCGCCAGGGTGCCGAGCATCCAGCGGATGGTGTTGCGCAGCTTGCGATAGCTGTCGATATTGGTCTGGATGATCGCCTTGCCGAGACGCTGGTCTTCCCAGTAATCGGTGGTGGCGACCCAGAGGCGCAGGATATCGGCGCCCGATTCCTTCATCACGTCCTGCGGGGCAACGACATTGCCCTTGGACTTCGACTGCTTCTCACCCTTCTCGTCCATCGTAAACCCGTGGGTGACGACGGCGTTGTACGGCGCACGGCCGCGCGTCGCGCAGCTTTCGAGCAGCGACGAATGGAACCAGCCGCGATGCTGGTCGGAGCCTTCGAGATAGACGTCGGCCGGCCATTTCAGGTCCGGGCGATCTTCCAGCGTGAAGGTGTGCGTGCAGCCCGAGTCAAACCAGACGTCGAGGATGTCCATGACCTGGGTCCACTTGGCATGATCATGATCGTTGCCGAGGAAACGGTCCTTGGCGCCTTCGGCGAACCAAGCATCCGCGCCTTCGGCCTCGAAAGCCTCGATGATGCGGGCATTGACGGCCTCGTCGACCAGCACTTCGCCTTGTTCGTCGGCAAAGACGGCGATCGGCACGCCCCAGGCGCGCTGGCGGGAAAGCACCCAGTCCGGGCGGTTTTCGATCATGGCGCGCAGGCGGTTCTGGCCGGCAGCGGGCACGAAGCGGGTGTTGTCGATGGCGGTAAGCGCCCGCGAGCGCAGCGTCGTGCCGTCGGCAAGGTCCTTGTCCATATAGACGAACCATTGCGGCGTGTTGCGGAAGATGATCGGCTTCTTCGAGCGCCACGAATGCGGATAGCTGTGCTTCAGGCGTCCGCGGGCAAACAGGTTCTTCGCCTCGATCAGCGCCTTCATCACGAGCTCGTTGGCATTGCCCTTCTTGCCGTTGTCATCCATGACGCGGGCGGCACCACCTTCGCGATCCGGACCGAAACCGGGCGCGTCGGCCGTGTAGAAACCGGCATCATCGACGGTGAACGGGATCTTCGACGAGATGCCGCGTGCCTCGAGAGCCCGTGCGTTGTCCATCCAGATTTCAAAGTCATCGGCGCCGTGGCCGGGAGCGGTGTGGACGAAGCCGGTACCGGCATCGTCTGTGACATGGTCGCCAGCGAGGAGCGGAACCTTGAAGTCGTAGCCGAGGGCGGCCAGCGGGTGAGCACAGGTGATCGTCGCGAGTTCTATGGAGGAAATGTCGCGCAAACGCTCAAACGTGAGCTTAGCTTTCGCTTCGCATTCCTTGGCTAGGTTGTCGGCAAAGATCAATTTTTCGCCGGGAAGAGGACCAAAATCATTTGCCGCTTCCTTAACCTCATAAAGTCCATAGGAAACACGCGGCGAATAGGAAATTGCGCGGTTTCCAGGGATTGTCCAAGGGGTAGTTGTCCAGATAACTACCGAGGCGCTCAGCAAGTCTGCCGAGCCTTCCACCGCCATTGGCCCCAACTTAGCTGGTTGCCCGCCGTCCATTAAGTTCTTCGCCCACATCTCCAGACCGACAACCGGAAACTTCACCCAGATCGCATCGCTCTCGACATCGGCATATTCGACCTCGGCTTCCGCCAGCGCCGTGCGCTCGACGACGGACCACATGATCGGCTTCGAGCCGCGATAGAGCTGGCCGGTCTTGG
>JAESFK010000137.1_pt1 | contig 60726 bp, 62 predicted proteins | sample 9269391 | NCBI WGS metagenome assembly JAESFK01 (sample SAMN14506231, study PRJNA617097) | algae metagenome | isolation source: Drouetiella hepatica UHER 2000/2452 and co-occurring heterotrophs from... | place: Slovakia: Slovak Paradise National Park, Hrabusice, Kosice Region | collected 2000-01-01
CCACATCAGCCGGCGGTTGACCGCCGCCGCCACGGCGGAGGAGGTCGAGGCGGCGAATTTCGCGGCCAGCGCCTGCGCCGCCGGCAGCAGCTCCTCCGGCGCATGGACGGACCGCACGAGGCCACCTTTCAGCGCCTCGTCCGCGCCGAACAGGTCGGCGGTCATGACCCATTCCTGCGCCTGCTGCATGCCCACGAGGCGCGGCAGGAACCAGCAGCTTCCGGCCTCCATGGCCATGCCGCGCTTGTTGAAGACGAAGCCGATGCGCGCCGTACTCGACATCATCCGGACATCCATCGGCAGGCACATGGTGATGCCGACGCCGACGGCGGCGCCGTTGATCGCCGCCACGATCGGCTTCAGGCAGTTGAAGATCGCGAGCGTGATCGAATCGCTGGCCTCTCGCTTCTGCGGTTTGCTGCCGTCGTTCCAGACCTGGAAGGCGGCCGTTCCGCCCGAGATGTCGGCACCGGCGCAGAAGGCGCGGCCAGCGCCGGTGACGACGATGGCGCGCACTTCGTCCATTGCGTTCACGTGCTGGAAGAAGTCGATCAGTTCGCGGCTCATCGCGGTCGAGAAGGCGTTGAGCTTGTCGGGCCGGTTGAGCGTCACGGTCATCACGCCGCCGTTCAGCTCCGTGAGCAAGGTCTCGTAGTTCATGGCCAGAATTCCCTCCCGGTTCCGGTTCCGCCCAGCAAGACGGAATGTCGTTGCGTGACTTCAAGGTTTGGGAAACATTCGCCGCAACGCCCGCCAACCGCAATCCCGGAGGAAATCCATGTCCCACCTGATCAAGACCGTCGAAGACGGCGTCATGAAGATCGTGCTCAACCGTCCCGAGGCGATGAACGCGCTGAGCCGCGACATGATGCAGGCGCTGACCGAGTCGCTCGAGGAAGCGGCGGGCAGCCGCGATGTCGGCTGCGTCGTCGTACGCGGCGCGGGCGACAAGGCCTTCTGTGCCGGCGGCGACGTGAAGTCGATGGCGGCGGGTCGCGACCAGGACAAGACCTACGAGGACAAGGTCCACGACATCCGCGTGCGCATGCAGGTCTCCGAGCTTCTGCACGAGATGGGCAAGCCGACGATCGCCATGGTGAACGGCGTCGCCGCCGGCGCCGGCCTGTCGCTGGCCCTCGCCGCCGACATGCGCTTCGCCGGCAAGAGCGCGCGCATGACGACGGCCTTCGCCAAGGTGGGCTTCTCCGGCGATTTCGGCTCGCACTATTTTCTGCACAAGCTGGTCGGCACGTCCAAGGCGCGCGAGCTCTACTTCACGGCCGAGATCCTGAACGCCGAGCAGATCGAGAAGCTGGGCCTCGCGACCCGCATCGTCGACGACGCCAATCTCGACGCCGAGACGATGGCCTTCGCCAAGAAGCTGGCGGCCGGCCCGCGCGTCGCCTGGTGGCACGCCAAGAAGAACATGAAGGTGGCGGAAGAGGGCACCCTCTCCGAAGCGCTCGACAGCGAGGCCGCGCGCATGATCCGCACCGGCGAGACGGAAGATCACAAGGAAGCGGCCCGCGCCTTCGTCGAGAAGCGCGCCCCGAATTTCAAGGGCGTCTGAGCTTCAGCCGGACGGCGAGGCGGGCCAGCGCGCCCGCCACGCCGTCGGGCATTGCGACCATGGCGGCAATCAGCAGCACGCCGTAGAGCAGGGCCGAGTAGCCCTTGCCCAGCCCCGCCGTCACGTCGGGGAAGAACTGCAGGAAGAGCCCGCCCAGGATCGCGCCGCCGGCCGAGTGCATGCCGCCGATCACCAGGCCGAACAGCATCTGGACCGAGAGCGCGAAGTTGTAGCTGCCCGGTCCCACGAATCCGAACTGCCAGGCCGACAGACAGCCGGCGACGGCGAGATAGGCGCCGGCGATACCGGAGGCCGCGGCGCGCGCCTGCGGGACGCGGATGCCTTGGGCTGTCGCTGCGAAATCCTGATCGCGGGCCGCCTTCAGCGCGCGGCCGGAGCGACTGTGGATCAGGTTGTGCGCGAGCCACATGCCGGCGCCCAGGAGCGCCAGCGCCATCACGAAGGCCCAGCGGTCGTTGCTGAGCAGGCCGGTGGGCGGCGTCGGGAAGTCGAGATAGAGGCCCTGCACGCCGCCGGTCCAGTGCTCGATGAGCCGCCAGCGCAGCAGTTGCGGGAAGGCGATGACGACGGCGTAGGTGACGAGGGCCTGCGTCCAGAGCGTATGGGAACCGGCCACCCGGCCGATGCCGTAGCCTGCGGCGAAGCCCACAAGCGGGGCGAGAGCGAGGCCGGCATAGGGCGAGAGCGGCGTGTGCGCCGCCAGTATCGCGGCGCCGTAACCGCCGATGCCGAACAGGGCGGCCTGTGCCAGCGAGAACTGGCCGCTGATGCCGCACAGGATCACCAGGCCTAGCAACGCGATCGACCAGATCGCCGCCTGCGTGAAACGGAAGACGACGAAATCCGGGAAGCAGAACGAGAGGGCGGCGGCCGCCACGAAGCCCATGGTCCATACGGTCCGCATGGCGTTACGATAGACCGTACAACAAAGGAATGGGAGCGAAGCGATGAGACTGAGGCAATGCGTCTTCGTCTGCAAGGACCTGGAGAGCTCCACCGAGGAGCTGTGCGACATTCTCGGCATCGAGGTCGCCTATCGCGATCCCGGCGTCGCCAAGTGGGGCCTGGCCAACGTCGTCTGCCCGACCGGCAACGATTTCCTCGAGATCGTGTCGCCCTTCAAGGACGGCACGTCGGCCGGCCGCTACATCGAGCGCCGCAAGGGCGATGGCGGCTACATGGTGATCCTGCAGGTGCCCGATGCGGTGGCCGAGCGCCAGCGCGTCACCGCGCTCGGTGTCCGTGCCGTGGCCGAGAAGGACCTGCCCGAATACCAGTACACGCACTTTCATCCCTCGGACACGAACGGCGTGCTGCTGTCGCTCGACACGACCTTTGCGCCGGCGGGCGTCGATCCCGCTCTGTGGTGGCCGCCCGCCGAGAAGGACTGGACCAAGCATGCGCGTTCGGACGTCACCAACGGTCTGGCCGGTGTGGAGATCCAACATGACGATCCCGACGGCGCCGCCGCCGCCTGGTCGCGCATCCTCGGCCGGCCGGCCGTTGACAACATCATCCGGCTCGACGGTTCGCAGATCCGTTTCGTCCCGGTCGTGGACGGGCGTGGACCGGGCGTCTCGGCCTACGACGTGACCGTCGTGGATCGCGAACGCGTGCTGGCTGCGGCCGAGAAGCGGGGCCGCCGTCACGGCGTCGGTCAGGTCGAGGTCTGCGGCTGCCGCATCAACCTGGTGTGAGTGCGGGAGACGAGGAACAGCAGGACGGCGAGATTGGCGAGATTGAACGCCATCCCGACGGCGAAAGCGGGCAGATAGCCCGCGAATTCGTCGTACAGGAACCCTGCGCCCCAGCCGCCGGTCGCCATTCCCAGCAGGCCAGCGAACAGCACGGTGGGGATGCGCCAGTTGGCTTCCTCGACCGGATAGTATTCGCGCACGGTGATGACGTAGGCGGGAAGCAGGCCCGACAGGCCGATGCCGAAGACGGCCGAAATGGCGAACAGGGCGGCCGGATCCTTGGTGAGCAGAAAGCCGGCCAGTCCCGTCGCCTGGACCAGCGAGCTCCACAGCAGGGTCTGAAGTCCGCCGATGCGATCGGCGACCCAACCCCAGAACTGTCGCGCCAGGAAGGCGCAGCCTAGCAACACTGACAGCATCGCGGCGCCGTATTGCGGCGTCATGCCGAGGTCGCTGCAGAAAGCCGGTACGTGATGCATCGGCACCGCCATGGGGACGCAGCAGCAGAACACCGCGGCCATCAGCAGGATCATGAGTCGGTTGCGCGGCATGCCCAGGACGTCGCCGCTCGTCTGTGGCCGGTCGCTCGCGCCGATCGCCGCCGCGGATTCATCGGGCGGCGGATGGAGGAACACGAGGGTGAGCGCGAGCACCGCGACGACCGTCAGGATCGCAAAGGCGACCATCGTCCAGCGCCAGCCGAACGCATCGACGCCGAGCTGCAGGATCGGCGGCCAGATCGCACCGGCCACCGCCTGGCCCGAGGAGATCAACGCCACGGCCGCGCCCCGCCGGCGCTCGAACCAGCGGCTCACATAGGTGATCAGCGGCGAGAACATGCAGGCCGTACCGAACAGGCCCATCAGGATGCCGTGGCCGGTATAGAGTTCGAGCATGCCGCCGGACGAGGAGAGGATCAGCCCCGCGCCGACCATGGTGCCGCCGAAGATCACGACGCGGCGCACGCCCAGCCTGCCGGCCAGCCATCCCGCGACGATGCCGCCGAACGCCGCGCCAATGTAGACGACGGAGCCGGCGCCGGCCGGCCCCGAGCGCGATGTCCCGAGCTCCGCCGCGATCGGCTTCATGGCAACCACGGAGACCAGCGGCGCGCCGTAGCACAGGGTGAGGATGCCGAGCGCGGCGGACGCGGTGATCCAGGCGGTGCGGCTGTCGAGCAATCCTGCGGTCGTCATAGCCGTTCGGTCTCCCAGGCAAGGCGCCGCGCCAGATCCGGCGAGACGAATTCGTCCAGTTCGGCATGAGCCTGGCGCCAGGCCGCGAGGGCGGCTTCGAGACGTCGCGCCCCCTTCTCGGTGAGCCACACCATGCGGCGGCGCTGATCGCCCTCGGCGACGGCGATCTCGACCAGCCCGTCGGCCTCCAGCGTGCGCAACGTTCGCGACAGGGTCGACTGGTCGAGCCCCATGCGGGTCGCCAGCGCGGTGATCGTGTCGTCGGCGGCCGAGGCGATCTCGGCCATCAGGCCGAACTGGGCGAAGGAGAGGCCGGCGCCCTCCATCCGCTGTTCCAGGAACTGGGTGATGCGACGCGCGGCCAGCCGGACGTTCCAGCCGGCGCAGGCCTGGAGCGCCGCGCGGGCGTCGGAACGCAGGGTCTTCGGGGAAGGGGCTCTGCGGGTCATCTATTACATGCATATACATCTAATGTAGATGCATGTAAATAATCCCGGGCCGGTTTTCTGCGGCTCATGCCACGGCGCGTCGGGACGGGCTTGCAGCCATGGACCACGGCATGCTGGATAGCCTCCCCGAAGCGGTCGCCAGACTGATCGCCGGCAGAGGATCATGCTGCGCATCACCCCCTTCGTCATGGGCCACCTGGTTGCCGCGCTCCTGGTCGGGGCGGGGGCGGGCGCTTTCCTGGCCGCCGAGGCCATGCTGATCGGTGGCCTCGGAATGCTGGCCGGCGCGATCGTGAGTTCGCTGGTGTGCCAATGGAAGCCCGGGGTCGAGGCGCCGGCTTCGCAGCTCTGGCCGGTCGCCGTCCTCGCCAACCCGGTCTTCCTGGGGGCGCTCGTCTTCATGGCCCTCGACTGGGAATGCGTCGTGGGCCGTCAGCGCGGCTGGGGCTGCCTCGTCGCGGCAATGGCCATCATCGTCGCGAGCCTGTGTTTCCTGCCGCCGGTCGGCGGCCTGCTGTGGCGAAGCTGGAAGCGCCGTCGTGCGCGACCGCGTTCATAGGAGCGCGCAACTCCAGTTGCGCTTAAGCTTCGTCGACCATCAAGGAAAGAGCGCAACTGGAGTTGCGCGCTTCCTTGATGTGTCATGCGCTAGGCGGCGAGCGACTTCGCGAGGCGGCCGCGGATCATCTCCTCGGCCTCGCGGACGAGGCGCTCGACCAGTTCCTTGCAGCTCGGGATGTCGTTGATCAGGCCCATGCAGGTGCCGGCCGACCAGATGCCGTGTTCCATGTCGCCGGTTTCGTAGACGACCTTTCCCTTGGCGCCGGCGACGATCGGGCCGATCTCCTGGATGGTCTTGCCCTCGCCTTCCATCTCGATGGTCTTCTTGGCGATGCTGTTGCCGTAGACGCGGCTGGTGTTGCGCATGGTGCGCAGGATCAGCGACGTGCTGCGCTCGTCGGAGGAGACGATCTTCTCCTTCACGTTCTGGTGGATCGGCGCTTCCTTGGTGGCCATGAAGCGGGTGCCCATGTTGATGCCCTCGCAGCCCAGCGCCAGCGCCGCCACGAGGCCGCGCGCGTCGGCGAAGCCGCCCGAGGCGATCATCGGGATCTTGATGACGTCGGCAGCCGCCGGCAGCAGCACGAGGTTCGGCACGTCGTCCTCGCCCGGATGACCGGCGCACTCGAAGCCGTCCATCGAGATCGCATCGACACCGGCCTTCTCGGCCGACAGGCCGTGGCGGACCGCGGTGCACTTGTGGATCACCTTGACGCCGGCTTCCTTGAGCTTGGGCAGGAAGGGCTTGGGATTGTTGCCGGCGGTCTCGACGATCTTGATGCCGGAATCGATGATGGCGTCGATGTATTCGCCGTAGGGCCGCGGCACGAGCGTCGGCAGGATGGTGAGGTTCACGCCGAACGGCTGGTCCGTCATCTCGCGGCAGCGCTTGATCTCCTTGCGCAGATCCTCGGGCGTCGGCTGGGTGAGGCCGGTGAGGATGCCCAGCGCGCCGGCGTTCGAAACGGCCGAGGCGAGTTCGGCGCGGCCGACCCACTGCATGCCACCCTGCACGATCGGGTGCTTGATGCCGAACATCTCGGTGAAGCGCGTCTTGATCATATGGAAGTTTCCCCCTGGGTGAGTTCCCCAAGCATTAGCGAACCGGAACGCCGGGGGCCAGTCCACGGACCGCAGCGTGGACATGCCGTCCGCGATGCGGATCAGGTGCGGTCGATGAACGAGATCGTGTCGTCCAGGGAGGGGGCGCGCTGGCGCAGCAGTTCGGAGAAGGAGCCGACGATGTCGATATGGTCGACCTCGGGGTAGAGCTTCAGCTCGGCGCGTCCGCCGGCCTTGCGCCAGGCCGCGGCCAGTCGTTCGCTGTTGAAGGGCTTCACCGTCCCGTCGGCGGTGCCGTGCAGCAGCAGCAGCGGCGGCAGCGGCGCGCGGGCGTATTCGATCGGCTGCGTCTCGCGCCGGTCGCCGCCGAAGATCTCCCTCAGCCGGCGCGAGGTGAGCGGCAGGAAGTCGTAGGGGCCGGCGATGCCGACCCCGCCCGGCAGCTTCATGCGGTCGACGCCGGCGGCGGCGAGATAGGGCGTGTTGGCGACCATCATGATCGCGATGTAGGCGCCCGCCGAGTGCCCCGCGACGAACAGCTTCTCGGTGCCGACTTTCCGTGCCGCCCAGGCCGTCGCCGCCGCACCATCGTCGAGGAAGTCGGGATAGCGAACCTCAGGATAGACGCGGTAGTCGGGGATGATGGTGGTGATGCCGCGTGCGGCCAGCGCCTGGCCGACGAACAGATAGTCGCCCTTGGCGCCGGAATCCCAGGAGCCGCCATAGAAGAAGATCACCGCCTTGCCGTCGGCACGCGGCTGCTCCGGGCTGTAGAGATCGAGCTTCTGACGGGGAAGGCTGCCGTAGGGAATGTCGGCGTCGAGCGTATAGCCCGAGCGCGCGACGGTCGTGTTCAGGAGCGCGGCGGGAGAGCAGCCGCCGAGCAGGCCGAGAACGCTGGCAAGGAGGCCTCGGCGCGCCAAATTCATGCAGGACCGGCGAGGTCGCGCACCTGCTCGGCCAGCGCCAGCGAGGCGGTGAGGCCGGGCGATTCGATGCCGAACAGGTTGATGAGCCCGGGCACGCCATGGTCGGCGGGGCCGGTGATGGTGAAATCCTGCGCCGGCGCGCCCTGCGGCACGATCTTCGGCCGGATGCCGGCATAGCCGGGCTGCAGCGAGCCGTCCTTGATGCCGGGCCAGTACTTGCGCACGGCGGCATAGAACTTGTCGGCGCGATGCGGATCGACCGTGTACTCGATGCCGTCGATCCACTCGACGTCGGGCCCGAACTTCGCCTGGCCGCCCATGTCCACGGTGATGTGCACACCCAGCCCGCCCGGCACCGGGACGGGGTAGATGAGGCGGGAGAAGGGAGAACGGCCGGTCAAGGTGAAGTAGTTTCCTTTGGCGTAGTACGCGGTCGGGATATGCCCGGATGGCATCCCGACGATTTTTTTCGCAAGCGTCGGCGCATGCAGGCCCGCCGAATTGATCAGCAGCCGGCAACGCAGGTTCATCGGCTCGGTTCCGCCGACCTCGATCTCGATACCGCCCTCGACGACGCGGCCGCTTTTCACCGGACTGTTGAAGGCGAACATCGCGCCGTGCGCCTCGGCGTCGCCCTGCAGCGCCAGCATGTAGGAATGGCTGTCGACGATCCCGGTGCTGGGCGAGAACAGGGCCGCCGTGCAGTGCAGGTTGGGCTCCATCGCGATCGCCTCGGCGGCGCTCAGGAAGCGCATGCCCTCGACACCGTTGGCCTCCGCACGTCCCTTGATCTCGGCGAGCTTCTCGCTCTCGGCCGCATTGGTCGCCACGATCAGCTTGCCGCAGTTGAGATGCGGCACGCCGTGGTCCTGGCAATAGGCATAGAGCATGCGGCGGCCGGCGACGCAGGAGCGCGCCATGAGGCTGCCCTTGGGGTAGTAGATGCCGGCGTGGATGACCTCGGAATTGCGCGAGCTGGTTTCGGTGCCGATGGCGTCGGCCGCCTCCACGACGATGACCTCGCGGCCGGCAAGGGCCAGGGCACGGGCGACGGCAAGGCCGACAACACCTGCGCCAATGACAACGCAGTCGACGGTTTCGAACGGGGACGAATTCATGGTCGCATGCTAGAACCGCCGCCTCTTTCAGTCACCAAGGGCGGGTGTCGCATCATGAAAGGCGCGTTGGTCACGGGGGCGGGCATACGGATCGGCCGTGCCTTGGCGCTCGCGCTGGCGGCCGACGGGTTCTTCGTCTTCGTGCACCACAAGGCCTCGGCGGCCGGAGCGAAGGAGACCGTCGCGACGATCCGCAAGGCGGGGGGCAAGGCGGTCGCCGTGCGTGCCGACCTCGCCTCGGCGCGGCAGGCCGAGGCGCTGGTGGGCAAGTGCCGGGCGCGCGGCGTGCGGCTCACCTGCCTGGTCAACAGCGCCTCGCTGTTCAAGCTCGACCGGGCGCCGACGGCGACGGCGGCGGACTTCGACCTGCATATGGCGATCAACCTGCGGGCGCCGTTGCTGCTGGCGCAGGCGCTGGCGCGGCAGCTGCCTGCGGACGAGACCGGGCTGGTCGTCAACGTGCTCGACCAGAAGCTCTACAACCTCAATCCCGACTTTCTCACCTACACGCTCTCCAAGATCGGCCTGCAGGGGCTGACGACCTTGCTGGCGCAATCCTTTGCGCCGCGGCTGCGGGTGGCGGGCATCGCGCCGGGGCTGACCTTGCGCAGCGGCAGCCAGACGGATGCGCGCTTTGCCGAGCAGCATGCCGCCAATCCGCTGGGAGTGGGCGTGACGGCCGACGATCTGGTCCGTGCGCTGCGCTTCATCGTGGCGACGCCGAGCTATACCGGCGACACGCTCGTCGTCGACGGCGGCGAGCATCTCACCGGCCGGCCGCGCGACATCGCCTTCGACCTGAAGAAGAAGAAATGACCATGGTCACCTCCCAGCGCCGCATCTTCATCCGCGACATGCGGCTGCCGGTGTCGATCGGCATCTACGACTTCGAGCTGGCCAAGCCTCAGGCCGTGGTCATCAATGTCGAACTGCTGCTGGCGGACCCCGACCGCGCGCACGGCGACAGCATCGCCAACGTGTTGAACTACGACCTGATCCACGACGGCATCGCCGGGCTCGCGGCGAGCCGCCACTTCAACCTTCAGGAGACGCTGGTCGAGGGCATTCTCGATCTGTGCCTGGCGCAGCCGCAGGTCGTCGAGGCGCGCGTCTCCACCGAGAAGCCCGACGTCTACAAGGATTGCCGGGTCGGCTACGAGGCGGTCCGCCGTCGCGCCACGGGCTGAGCGGCAGGCTCGATGTCTCCGTCCGTCGGCGCGCTGCGGCGCGCCTCCCTGGTGCTGCTGCTCGCCGCCATGATCTGGGGATCGATGATCCCGGTGCTCGCGGCGCTGGCCGAGCACTATGACAACTGGCTGCTGTCCTGGTCGCGCTACATCCTGGGCCTGCCCGTGCTCTGGCTGGCCGTGCTGCTGAGCCGAAAGCCGGCGGCGCCGCCGCGACCGCTCGACGGGCGCCGGCTGTTGAAGCTCGGCACGGCCATGACGGCCTTCTCGGTGCTCTACACGTTCGGGGTGGCGCACGCCCATCCCGCCACCGCGGCGATCGTGCTGATGTGCGGTCCGATCTGGGCGACGTTTCTCGCCCGCGCGATGCTCGGATCCACCACGCCGCCGGGCTTCGGGCTCACGCTCGTGCTGGTCGTGGCCGGCGGCATCGTCGTGGTCCTGGGCACGCCGGGCCGGGCGGCGGGTTCCTTCGGTCTGGAAGGCGGCGAGCGGCTGCTGGTGATCGCCCAGCTCTGCTGGAGCTGGTATTCGATCCGTGCCCAGCAATGGCTGTCGGACCGCGGCCAGATCGCCCTGTCGGCGCTGACCTCGACGGTGGCCAGCCTCCTGCTGGGCGTGGTCTGCGCCGTGGTCTGGGCGCTGGGCGGGATCGCCTGGCCGACACGGCCGCCGACGCCGATCGAGTGGGGCATGGTGGCCTGGATCGGCGTCCTCGGCGTCGCGGTGGCCGTGCTGCTGTGGAACACCGGCGTATCCCTGGTCGGCGTGCCTGTGGCCTCCCTGTTCGCGAACTCCGCGCCGGTCTTCGCGATCGGCCTTGCCGCCCTGATGGGGCGCGAGCCGAGCTGGCTGCAGGTCGGTGGCGGCGTCATCGTCCTGGCGGGCATCGCCCAGCTGCAGCTACGCCAGACCCGCGCGGCGCGGCGATGACTCCATCTGCGGGCGCTCGCGACCGCCGCCACATGCTGGGCGCCTTCGCCGCGATGGTGTTCGTGGGCCTCAGTTGGGGCGCCAACGTGCCGGTCTCCAAGGTGATGCTCCAGCACTTCGACATCGTCCCGATGCTGGCCATCCGGACCCTGGCCGCGGTGGCGACGCTGGGGATGCTGCTGGTCCTGGTGGAGGGCGTCGGCAAGCTGCGGATAGAGATCAGCCTCAAGCGCTTCCTGCTGATCGGCCTGATGATGAGCGGCTTCTTCACCATCTTCACCCTGGGAATCCGGTTCAGCAATCCGATCTCGGCGGCGGCGGTGCAGGTGGCGGGACCGCTGGTGGCCGCGGTGACGGTGCGGCTGGCGACCGGCATGCGCTTCGACCCCGGCTTCGGCGTCGCCCTGGCGCTCACCCTGACGGGCGGGGCCATCCTGGCGGCCGGCAGCCTGTTCGGCCGCGGCGCGCTGACCCTGGGCGGCGGCGAGATCATCGTGCTGCTCTCCAACGCGCTCTGGACGATCTACAGCCTGAAGGCGCAGGCGTGGTTCGACCGGGCGAGCCAGCTCCATCGGGCCTATGTCGCGTCGTTCTCCGCCCTCGGATGGATGGCGGTCCTGAGCCTGGTCCTGGTCGGCTTCGGCTGGGCCAGCTCGCCGTTCGCGGTGACCGACGGCTGGGTGTGGAGCCAGCTCCTGCTCGTGGCCGTCTTCGCCAGCGGCATGGGCGCCTTTCTCTGGAACGTCGGCGCCAGCAGGCTGGGGGTTGCAATTGCGTCGCTCTGGGTCAATCTCGTGCCGTTCTTCGCCGTATTGTGGTCAATGACCTATGGCTTCATTCCCAATGCCTACCAGATCGCCGGTGGGCTCGTCGCCCTGAGTGGCGTCGTCTACATGCAATGGCGAAAGCTGCAAACGACAAAGCGATAAGACAGGCTCTGCCATGCCCGACATGCCTCTTCCCCAGCTCGAAGTCTCCCATTGCCGATGGCTCTCTGTCCCCGGACGGGGCGACGTCCGCGGCAAGATCAACTTCCTGGAGTTCGATCACCAGCTGGGCTTCACGGTCCGGCGCCTGTTCTGGCTGCACGACATCGCGCCCGACCAGTGGCGCGGCCGGCACGGGCACCGCGAGTCGCACCTCGTCACCCTGGTGATGAACGGCTCCTGCCAGCTGCATCTCGACGACGGGAAGGTGAAGGAGACGGTCGTCCTCGACGATCCGGGACGGGCGCTTCACATCGGGCCGATGGTCTGGCACGAGCTGGACCACTTCGCGCCGCAGACCGTCATCCTGGTCATCGCTTCGACCCTGTACGACGAGAACGAGTACCTTCGCGATTACGAGGCGTTCAAGCGCGAAGGCGCCGCGGCGGGCCGCGCATGATCCCCTTCCTCGACATGAAGTCCGTCTACAGCGAGCTCAAGCCGGAGCTCGATGCCGCCTATCTGCGCGTGATGGAGTCCGGCTGGTTCGTGCTCGGCAAGGAGGTCGAAGCCTTCGAGGCCGAGTACGCCGCCTTCTGTGGCACCAAGCATTGCGTCGGACTGGGCAACGGTCTCGAGGCGCTGGAACTCGTGCTGCGTGCCTGGGACATCGGTGCGGGCGACGAAGTCATCGTACCGTCCAACACCTACATCGCGACCTGGCTGGCGGTGACCGCGGTCGGGGCCAAGGTGGTTCCGGTGGAGCCGACGCCCGGCGGGCCGAACATCGATCCCGACCGCATCGCGTCGGCGCTCACGCCGCGCACCCGGGCGATCATGCCCGTCCATCTCTACGGCCAGCCGGCCGACATGGACGCCATCATGGCGCTCGCCGCCAAGCACGGGCTGAAGGTGATCGAGGACGTGGCCCAGGCGCAGGGCGCCAAGGTCCGCGGGCGTCGCACAGGCTCTCTGGGCGACGCCGGCGCGCACAGCTTCTTCCCGAGCAAGAACATCGGCGCCTTCGGCGATGGCGGGGCGGTCACGACGGACGATCCGAAGCTCGCCGAGCGGCTGCGCACGCTGCGCAACTATGGCAGCCGCGTGAAGTATGTGAACCTCGAGAAGGGCCTGAACTCACGCCTCGACGAACTGCAGGCGGCCTTCCTGCGCGTGAAGCTCACGAAGCTCGACGAATGGAACGATCGCCGCAGCAAAGTCGCGGCGCGCTATGACGACAGGCTGTCCGACATCACGAGTCTCGCACTGCCCAACGTCCCGCAATGGGCCGACCCGGTGTGGCACCTGTACGTGGTGCGAACGAACCGGCGTGCCGACCTGGTGAAGGCGCTGGAGGCGGCCGGCATCGGTTCTCTGATCCACTATCCGATCCCGCCGCACCTTCAGGACGCCTATGCCGAACTCGGCCAGGGCAAGGGGACCTATCCCCTCGCCGAAAAGCTGGCCGAGACGGTCCTCAGCCTGCCGATGGGCCCGCACATGCCGCTCGAATCGGTCGACCAGGTCTGCGCCGTGATCCGGGAGACGCTCGAAGCCAAGTGAAGTTCCGGGGCGCCTCCAAGGCGGCCCCGCATCCACCAACACCAACCTCATGCTGAGGAGCGCTCCGATGGAGCGCGTCTCGAAGCATGGGCACGAGCACCACGTCCGTTGCCGATCCTTCGAGACGCGGCCTGCGGCCGCTCCTCAGGATGAGGGGGTGCGGGTCCACTTGAAGTGGAAAGACTCTAGTGGTTGTGCAGGATCTGGCCGAGGAACAGCTTGGTGCGCTCGTTCCGGGGATTGGCGAAGAACTCTTCCGGCTCGTTCTGTTCGACGATCTCGCCGCGATCCATGAAGATCACGCGGTCGGCGACGGCGCGGGCGAAGCCCATCTCATGGGTGACGCAGAGCATGGTCATGCCTTCGCGCGCCAGCTCGATCATGACGTCGAGCACTTCCTTCACCATCTCGGGGTCGAGCGCGGAGGTCGGCTCGTCGAACAGCATGATCTTGGGACGCATGCAGAGCGCGCGGGCGATCGCCACGCGCTGCTGCTGGCCGCCCGAGAGCTGGCCGGGATACTTCAGCGCCTGCTCGGGGATGCGCACCCGGGTGAGCAGGCTCATGGCGATCTCCTCGGCCTCCTTCTTCGGCGTCTTCTTCACCCAGATCGGCGCCAGGGTGAGATTGTCGAGGATGGTGAGGTGCGGGAAGAGGTTGAACGACTGGAACACCATGCCGACTTCGCGGCGGATCGCCTCGATGTTCTTCACGTCGTTGGAGAGCGTGACGCCGTGCACGACGATATCGCCGCGCTGATGCTCCTCCAGCCGGTTGATGCAGCGGATCAGCGTCGACTTGCCCGATCCCGACGGTCCGCAGATGACGATCTTCTCGCCTTCCTTGACGTCGAGATTGATGTCGGTCAGCACGTGGAACTGTCCGAACCACTTGTTGACGCCCTTGAGCTGGATCACCGATTCGACCTTCGAGAGATCTCGCGCGGTTGCGGCCATGACGTGCTCCCTGACGGCGCCTAGCGGCGCGTACCCTTGTTGAGCTCGAACTCGAGGTACTTGCTGTACCGCGACATCGAGAAACAGAAGATGAAGTAGACGAAGGCGGCGAACAGGTAGACCTCGCCCGGGAAGCCCGCCCAGTTGGGATCGACCAGCGCCTGGTTGGCGGTGTTGAGGAAGTCGAAGATGCCGATGATCAGCACCAGCGACGTGTCCTTGAAGAAGCCGATGAAGGTGTTGATGAGCGGCGGGATCACGACGCGCAGCGCCTGGGGCAGGATGATCAGCAGCGTCTTCTGCGGGTAGTTGAGGCCCATCGCGTCGGCGGCCTCGAACTGGCCCTTGGGCAGCGACTGCAGGCCGCCGCGGATCACCTCGGCGATGTAGGCGCCTGCAAAGAGGATGACGGCGACCTGGGCGCGCAGGAACTTGTCGATGGTCGTGCCGGAGGGCAGGAACAGCGGCAGCATGACCGAGGCCATGATCAGCAGGCTGATCAGCGGCACGCCGCGGATCAGCTCGATGAAGCCGACGCACAGGCCCTTGATCAGCGGCAGGTTGGAGCGCCGCCCCAGCGCCAGCAGGACGCCGTAGGGGAAGGCGAAAGCCAGGCCGTAGGTCGCCAGGATCAAGGTCACCGGCAGGCCGCCCCACAGGCTGGTCTCGACGTAGCTGAGCGGGGCGATGGCGATGCTCCAGGACGGCAGCACGCCCGCGAAGCGCAGGACGAGGCCGGCCGCGCCGATCGCGACCAGCGCATAGTAGGCCATCCGCTCGGACGGTGCCGCCAGCGCGCTGCGCAGGGTGAGGCCGATGCCGCCGCCGGCCAGGGCGACGAACAGGATGAAGCTCAGCGGAATGTGGATCTGGCCGAACATCAGCAGGAAGGTGACGAACGAGCCGACGCCCCAGATCACCAGCAGGCGCCAGTTCCACATGCGCCGGTCGGCGCTCAGCACCAGCATGGCCAGCATGGCGATGACGGCGAACAGCGGCCGCCAGTGCTGCTCGTAGGGGAAGGAGCCGAAGAAGATGTAGCGGAACTTCTCTCGGATCAGCGCCCAGCAGGCGCCGCCGCCGCGGCATTCGGCGCCGGTCGAGGCCGTGAAGTTCGCGGTGAACAGGGCCCATTCGAGGAACCAGGAGAGGATCCACAGCACGGCGGCGATCAGCACGACCGTGGTGAGGCCGTTGCCCCAGCTCGAGAACAGGTTCTTGCGGGCCCAGCCGAACGGGCCGGTCTCGTCGACGGGAGGGGCGACCGGCTTGCGGTCGCCGGCAGGCATGGCGTCGGTCATGCTCAGCGCTCCCTCAGGGCGATGCTTTTATTGTACCAGTTCATGAACGCCGAGATCGACAGGCTCACCGACAGGTAGGCGGCCATGATGATCAGGATGTTCTCGATCGCCTGGCCGGTCTGGTTGATGGTCACGTTGATCGAGGCGACGAGGTCGGGGTAGCCGATCGCGATGGCCAGCGAGCTGTTCTTGGTGATGTTGAGATACTGGCTGGTCATCGGCGGAACGATGACCCGCAGCGCCTGCGGCAGCAACACGAGACGCATCGACTGGCCGCGCGACAGGCCGAGCGCCGCCGCCGCCTCGCTCTGGCCCTTGTGCAGCGCCAGGATGCCGGAGCGCACGATCTCGGCCACGAACGCCGAGGTGTAGAGCACCAGGCCGATCAGAAGGGCGGTGAATTCGGGCTGGATGACGGTGCCGCCCGCGAAGTTGAAGCCCTTCAACTCGGGCCAGCTCATATGGTGCGGCGCGCCGCCGGCCAGCCAGACGAGGGCGGGGAGGCCGATGATGATCGCAAGGCCCGCAGAAATCCCGGGGAAGGGCTGGCCCGTGGCTTCCTGGCGTTTCCTGCCCCAGCGGTTGACGAACCAGGCGGCGGCAATGCCGACCAGAAAGGCGATGCCCATCCATTTGTGGATCGGGTCGGCCATCGGCACCGGGAAGTAGACGCCGCGGTTGCTGAGGAAAACGCTGTTCCACAGCGAGAGCGCCTGCCGCGGACCGGGAAAGGCTTCGCTGATCAGCTTGTAGAAGAGGAAGAGCCAGAGCAGCAGCGGCACATTGCGGAAGGCCTCGACGTACCAGGCGCAGATCCGGCTGAGCAGCCAGTTGGGCGACAGCCGCCCGACGCCGACCAGCGTGCCGAGGATGGTGCTGAGCAGGATGCCGAGCACGGCAACGCGCAGCGTGTTGAGGATGCCGACCCAGATGGCGCGGGCGTAGGTACTGGCCGGCGAGTACTCGATCATCGTGTCGCCGATCTCGAAGCCGGCTTCGCGCTCGAGATAGTGGAAGCCGCTGGCGATCTTCTGGCGCTGCAGGTTGTCGATCGTGTTGCTGACCAGATACCAGGCAAGGAAGCCGACGAGACCGACCACGACGATCTGGAACACCCAGCCCCGGATGACCGGATCGTTCCACGGCGCCACTTTTGCACGTGGCGTAGAGCCGAGAGTCTCGACTGCCATACGCTATTCCCCCTGCCTGGTGCGGTTTTCCCGCGCGGGCTTTATATGCCCGGTATTGCCCTCAGTGTATGTGGGAATTGCCCCTGCGCAACGGGGCAAAACCCGCCATCCCCAGCCGCAATCTCCCCGCATCAACGGATGGGCGGGGAGTATTGCAGGCCGCCCTGGGTCCACAGCGCGTTCTGGCCGCGAGGAATCTTGAGGGGCGAGCCCATGCCGACGTTCCGCTCGAAGCTCTCGCCGTAGTTACCGACCTGCTTGACGATGGTGTAGACCCACTTCTCGTCGACCCCGAGGGCCTTGCCCATGCCCGGCGTGACGCCGAGGATGCGCTTGATCGAGGGATTGTCGCTCTTCAGCATCTCGTCGACGTTCTTCGAGGAGATGCCGTGCTCCTCGGCCTCGACCATTGCGTAGAAGGCCCAGCGCACGATGTCGGCGAACTGGTTGTCGCCGTGGCGCACCACCGGTCCCAGCGGCTCCTTCGAGATGATCTCCGGCAGGATGACGTAGTCGTCGATGGTCTGCGGCGGCGGCACGTTGGCGGCGCGCGTGGCGGCGAGGCTCGACGCATCGGTCGTGTAGACGTCGCAGCGGCCGGAGAAGAAGGCCGAGCGGATCTCGTCGACCTTCTCGATGACGACCGGCTTGAAGGTCATCTTGTTGGCGCGGAAATAGTCGGCGAGGTTGAGCTCGGTGGTGGTGCCGGGCGCCACGCAGACCGTGGCGCCGCTGAGCTCCTTGGCGCTCTTCACGCCGAGCTTCTTCGGCACCAGGAAGCCCTGGCCGTCATAGTAATAGATGCCGGTGAAATCGAGGCCGAGCGCGGTGTCCCGGGTCAGCGTGTAGGTGGCGTTGCCCATCACGATGTCGACTTCGCTCGACTGCAGGGCCGTGAAGCGCTGCTGCGAGGTGAGGGGAACGTACCTGACCTTCTCCGAATCGCCGAAGATGGTCGCCGCGACGGCGCGGCAGACGTCGACCGAGAGACCCTTCCACTTGCCCTGGCTGTCGGCCAGCATGAAGCCTGCGGTCCCGATGCCCACCCCGCAATTCACGCTGCCGCGTGCGCGGACGGCGTCGAGGTCCTTGCCCGCCTGGGCTGTCCCGGCGAAGCCGAGCAGGGCTGCGGCCAATCCGGCAGCCGCCGTCACGATCCTGTTGCGCATTTCGCCTCCCATTGTTCTTGAACTCCACAATGCCGCCTTCTTTCGGAGGCTAGCAAGCCGCAGGCCAAAATCCGGGACGATCAGCGGATCGGCGGAGCGTACAACATGCCGCCGTCGCGCCAGGGCCCGTTCATGCCGCGCGGAATCTTGAGCACCGTGTTGGGCCCGAGATTGCGGTCGTAGACCTCGCCGTAGTTACCGACCTGCTTGACGATGTTGTATGCCCACTTCTCGTCGAGCCCGAGCGCCTTGCCCATGCCCGGGGTCGCACCGAGGATGCGTTTCAGGGTGGGGTTCTCGCTCGTCAGTGCCGTGTCGACGTTGCGGGACGTGATGCCGTATTCCTCGGCCTCGATCATGGCGTAGAGCGACCAGCGCACGATGTCGCCGAACTGGCTGTCGCCGTGGCGGACCGCCAGGCCCAGCGGCTCCTTGGTAATGGTCCGGGGCAGGATCGTGTAGTCGCTCGGATTGGGCGCGTAGGCGGCACGGGTCGCATAGAGATTCGACAGGTCCGCGGTGAGGACGTCGCAGCGCCCGGCAAAGAAGGCGGTGCGCAGATCGTCGATCTTGTCGAACAACACCGGCGTGAAGGTCATTTTGTGCAGGCGGAAATAGTCGGCGACATTGGCCTCGGTCGTCGTGCCGGGCTGGATGCAGACCTTGGCGCCGTCGAGATCCCTCATGACGCGCTTGCCGAGCTTGCGCGGTACCATGAAGCCCTGCCCGTCATAGTAGTAGATGCCGGCGAAATCGACGCCGGCGTCGCGGCCCAGGGTGACGGTCGAATTGGATGCGAGGAGATCGACCTCACCGGATTCGAGTGCCGGGAAGCGCTTCAGGGGCTCGAGCGGGACGTACTTCACCTTGCTGGCGTCCCCGAACAGGGCGGCGGCGGTGGCGCGGCACATGTCGACCGAAAGCCCGCGCCAGATGCCCTGGTTGTCGGCATGCATGAAGCCCACCAGGCCCGCGCTGACGCCGCACAGCAGCTGACCCCGTGCCTTGACGGCGTCCAGGACGGGACCGGCCATGGACGGTGTGGCTGCCAAAGCCGAAAAGCCGGCGATTGCCGATAGTATGAATTTTAGCATTGTGTCCCCCGACACTTCCCCGCTCCGAGACTGCCCGCATTGCCGCGCCGTTTGCAACGGCCAAACGAAAACCGCCGCCCTTGCGGGCGGCGGTTCGTCGTCTCGTCGTATCCGGATATCAGCGGATCGGCGGGGAGTACTGCAGGCCCCCGTTGGTCCACAGCGCGTTCAGGCCGCGCTCGATCTTGAGGGGCGAGCCCTTGCCGACGTTGCGGTCGAAGCTCTCGCCGTAGTTACCGACCTGCTTGACGATGGTGTAGACCCACTTCTCGTCGACCCCGAGCGCCTTGCCCATGCCCGGCGTGACGCCGAGGATGCGCTTGATCGAGGGATTGTCGCTCTTCAGCATCTCGTCGACGTTCTTCGAGGTGATGCCGGCTTCCTCGGCCTCGACCATCGCGTAGAAGGCCCAGCGCACGATGTCGGCGAACTGGTTGTCGCCCTGGCGGACCGCCGGTCCCAGCGGCTCCTTCGAGATGATCTCGGGCAGGATGATGAAGTCGTCCGGCTTGGCCGGGGCCGGGGTGTTGGCGGCGCGGGTCGAGTAGAGGCCCGAGGCGTCGGTCGTGTAGACGTCGCAGCGGCCGGCATAGAAGGCGGCGCGGATTTCCTCGACCTTCTCGATGACGACCGGCTTGAAGGTCATCTTGTTGGCGCGGAAATAGTCGGCGAGGTTGAGCTCGGTCGTCGTGCCGGGCTGGACGCAGACGGTGGCGCCGTTCAGTTCCTTGGCGCTCTTCACGCCGAGCTTCTTCGGCACCATGAAGCCCTGGCCGTCGTAGTAGTTGATGCCGGTGAACTCGAGGCCGAGCGCGGTGTCGCGGGTCAGCGTGTAGGTCGTGTTGCGCGAGAGCACGTCGACCTCGCCCGACTGCAGGGCCGTGAAGCGCTGCTGGGCCGTCGTCGGAACATATTTCACCTTCTCGGAGTCGCCGAAGATCGCGGCCGAGACCGCGCGGCAGACATCGACGTCCAGGCCGGTCCACTTGCCCTTGTCGTCCTGCTGGGCGAAGCCCGCGACGCCCGTGTTGATGCCGCAGACCAGCTGGCCGCGTGCCTTCACCGCATCGAGATCCTTGCCGGCATGCGCCGTACCGGCGACACCGACCAGACCGACGGTGACGACGCCGGCCATCATTTTCTTGAGCATTTTATTATCCCTCGTGGTTGCCTCTGACGTTCCCGTCGGCCGCCTGTCGCGACCGTTCAGAATCGATGACGCAATTCCTAGGCGAACAACTTGGCGTGCGCAACGGCGCCGCGAGTCCGATCGCTGCCGTTCAGAGGCGGTCGGCGGTGCGCGACGAGAAGGGGTTGGACGACCACGGATCGGCGCCCTGCAGGCCCTCGAAACGATTGTCGCTGCTGCCGCGGCTGCGCTCGGAGGCGCGCTTGATCTCTTGCTGCCACTGGCGATAGGAGACGAGCTGGTCGCCCGCCAGCGCGCTGCTGCCGCCGTTCCCGGAGATGTAGGGCTGGGGGTCGACGAACTGGCCGTTCACGATCACCGAGAAGTGAAGGTGCGCGCCCGTCGACCGGCCGGTCGAGCCGACATAGCCGATCAGGTCGCCCTTGCGGACGCGGCTGCCGGGGCCGATCCCCTCGGCGAAGCGCGACATGTGCGCATACAGCGTCTCGAAATTGTCGGCATGGCTGAGCTTCACCGTGCGGCCGTAGTTGAAGTACCAGCCCTGGTGATTGATGAAGCCGTCGGCCGCCGCGTAGATCGGCTCGCCCGTCTTGCCCTCGAAGTCGATGCCGTTGTGGAAGCCGCCGCCGCTCTTGCGGCCATAGTAGCGGCGGGTGCCGAACGGCGAGGACTGGCGTGCCTCCGGCCGCGGATTGGCGAGCGCGTTACCGCCGAGCCGGCGGCCCTGATCGTCGAACCAGCCTTCGGGCTGGTTCTGCGGGGCGAACCACCAGAAGGATTGCCGGGCCGTGCCGTCGCCCAGGCTCGCGACGAGGATGCGCGGCGTGCCGTCCAGGGTGCGTCCCTGGACGACGTCGATTCTGGCGGCGGCCGGCGCGAAGCCGGAGAGTGCCTGGGTCAGTTCCTTGAGAGCCGCCGGATTCGCGCCGGTCGGGGCGAGGCTGGTCGCCAGCGTGGCGCTGCTCGCCTTCACGGTCTTGACCGAATCGGGGGCCACCGAGCGGGCGGCCGGGCCGGCATTCGACGGCGCCGAGGCCGGCAGGCTCGAGACGCGCTCGTCGTCGTCCTCGGTGGCGCCGGGCGCCAGCTTGAAGCCGAACAAGCCATCGGCGCCGCGGGAGAGATCGACGGCCAGCGACTTGTTCGAATAGAGCTGGAGGGAGACGAGCCGCTTGGGCTGGCCGGCGCCCTGCGGCGCGAGGACGGCGCGGCCGGAGCTGGCAGCCTTGACCTCGGGCTGGCTCAACGCCTTGCCGACGGCGTCGGCGGCCGCCTGGGCGTCATTGGGATCAACGTGAAGGGTCAGGAGCTGCTGGGCGACCGAGCTGTCGGCCGCGATCGAGAAGGCCTGCACGTCCTCGCTGGGGACGGTCGGGGCCGGCGCGGACCTGGCGGCGGGCTTCTTGAGCTGGTTCTTGGACGGGGCCTTGACCTGGGCCATCGCGTCGGCGGCGCAAAAAACGGAAGAGATCACAAAGGTCGCTGCCATTAGGCTGCGGACGGTTCGCCAGCTATGGGCGCGTTGGAAACGCGTCATGTTGGACGTCATCGGTCGGCCGCTCCCGTTTCATTGAACGCTACTGATTGCCAGGTGAGGCGACCAACGACCCACCGACCTCCCCCGGTCGACGCCCCCGTGTGCCTCGCTTCAAAACGATACTGGCCACGGAGTATCCACAAGTCCAACAAAAAGTTGCAAAAATGCAACACCCACGCAAGGTTCCTAACATGTTGAAAGTGTTAGGGTTTCCGGCTCAGGCCTGTTTGCCACCGCTAAAGGTCACAGTGGGCAACCTTTCGGATTTGCTGCATTTGCGAAGAATCGGAAGGCCCGCCAGCGCGGGCGCGATCCTCGCTGGGATTGACCGGAACGACCCTTCAGCCATAACCGGCCTGACGGAGCATCGGCATGACCGCGCGGTGCTCGCATGACGCGTTGGTTGCGGCACAGGCGTAGGAGAACAAGATGGCCGATCCGATCGAGCTTCTGATCCAGGGACGCGCTCACGATCTGGGCGGTGGCTTCGCGGTCCGCCGCGTGCTGCCCAGCGTCAAGCGACGCACCGTGGGGCCCTTCATCTTCCTCGACCATTTCGGGCCGATGGACGTGCCGCCGGGCGGCGGCATGGAAGTCCGGCCGCATCCGCATATCGGCCTGGCCACCGTCACCTACCTGTTCGACGGCGGCATCTACCATCGCGACAGCCTGGGCTACTCGCAGGCGATCCGGCCGGGCGACGTCAACTGGATGACCGCCGGCAGCGGCATCGTCCACAGCGAGCGGACCGAGCCGGAGATGCGGGCCACCGGCTTCCGCATGCACGGCGTCCAGACCTGGGTGGCGCTGCCCAAGACACACGAGGAGACGGCGCCGGCCTTCGAGCATGTCGAGGCGGCACGGCTGCCCGCCTGGACCGAGGGCGGGGCTTCCCTGCGCCTGATCGTCGGTAGCTACGCGGGGCGCACGGCGCCCACCACCCACTTCTCGCCGATCTTCTATGTCGGCGTGGAGATGACCGCCGGCGCCACGCTGGCGGTCACGCCCGATCACGAGGAACGCGCGATCTACCTCGCCGAGGGCATGATGGTGGTCGGCGAGAGCCAGCTCGGCGTCGGCGACCTCGCGGTGCTGGCGCCCGGCCAGACCGTCGAGCTGCTGGCCGGCCCGGAGGGCGCCAAGGCCATGCTGCTGGGCGGTGCCGCGATCGACGGCCCGCGTCACATCTGGTGGAACTTCGTCTCCTCGAGCAAGGAGCGGATCGAGAAGGCCAAGGAAGACTGGCGCGAGAAGCGCTTCGCCATGGTGGCGGGCGACCCCGAGTTCATCCCGTTGCCGGATCGGTAGAGCTATACGAAAGACCCGTCGTCTCGACCGGAGCGCGCAGCGCGGAGTGGAGAGACCTTCTCTCCACGATTTGTGGGCTATTCGTCGAGAGAAGGTCTCTCCACTCCGCCTCGCTACGCTCGGCTCCGGTCGAGACGACGGAGCTTTTGAAGTTACTTCTTCTCGACGTTCCAGAACACCGTGATGGGCGACTCGATGTTGCCGGTCACGCCCTTGCGCCGGGCCATCGGCTGCAGGAACTGGCCGAGCGGCACCGTGACGCCTTGTTCCAGGATCCGTTTCTGGACCTGCTCGGCGATCTCGAGCTGCTTCCTGGCATCGCCTTCGCCGACGAAGGCCAGGCGCAGCCTCTCGATCTCCTCATCGAGCGGCCAGCCGAACTGGGCGCGGTCGCCGCTCGCCTCGGCATAGTGGTTGTTGACCGGGTCGATCAGCAGCACGGCGGCCGCCGCCGTCATGGCGATGTTCCAGCCGCCCTCGGCCACCGGAACCTTCTTGGCCCGCCGGGCGACCAGCGTCTGCCAGTCCATCGACTGCATGTCGACCTTGAAGCCGCTGCGCTCCAGCAGCGTCTTGGCGACCGGCGCGAGGTTGGTCAGGACGGCAAGGTCGGTCGACTGCAGCAGCACGATCGGCGTGCCGTCGTAGCCGGCCTCCTTCAGCATCTTCTTCGACTCCTCGAAGCGCGAGTCGAGGATGCCGTCGGTGCCGGCCGCATTCTCGAGCGGGGTGCCGCAGCCGAACATGGCCTTGCAGAGCTTGTAGTAGCGCGGATCGCCGATGACGGCCTGCAGGAAGTCCTTCTGGTTCAGCGCGACCATGGCGGCGCGCCGGTAGCGCACGTCGTTGAACGGCGGCTGCTTCCAGTTGAAGCGCAGGATGTAGGTCGAGCCGAGCTGGTCGGGAATGACGATCTCGACGTTCCTGTCCTTCTCGATCACCGGCAGCAGGTCGTGCGAGGGCTGTTCGATCATGTCGATCTCGCCCTGCTGCAGGGCGTTGATCGCGGTCTGCGCGTCGGGGATCGAGACCCATTCGACCCGGTCGACCTTGGCGACCTTGCCGCCGGCCAGGCCCGAGGGCGGCTCGGCGCGCGGCTTGTAGTCCGGATTGCGGAGATAGACGACCTTCTCGCCGGGCTTCCACTCGTCCTTCTTGAAGATGAACGGTCCCGAGCCCGTCGTGTCGGAAATCTGCTGGGTGACCGGCGTCTCCGCAACCCGCTTGGGCATGATGAAGGGCGGAATCGACGACGGCTTGGCCAGCGTCTTCAGCATCATGCCGTAGGGCTGCTTCAGGACGATCTGGAAGGTGCGGTCGTCGAGCGCCTTCATCTCCCGGGTCTGCTTGCCCAGCAGGCCGCCCAGCGTGTCCTTGTCGGTGAAGCGCTTGATCGACGGCAGGACGTCCGCCGTCGTCACCGGCTGGCCGTCATGCCACTTCAGCCCCTCCCGCAGCTTGAACGTCCAGGTGAGCTGGTCGTCGCTCACCGTCCAGCTCTCCACCATCTGCGGCCGCGGCTCGAGCTTGGCGTCGAGCGCGAACAGCGTGTCGTAGATGAGATAGCCGTGGTTGCGGACGATGTAGGCGGTCGTCCAGACCGGATCGATGATCTTGAGATCCGACTGCATGACGACTTTCAGCGTCTTGCTCGGCTGGGCATGAGCAGGCGCTGCGGCGAACAACGCAAGGGCGGCAAACAGGGCACGACGCAGCATGAAAGACTCCCTTAAGTGGATGCCGGAGGGCTCCAGCTCGTTTCTTCGTCGAGCGGATAGACGGGCCTCGGCAGTTTGGTCCAGGTGAAGTTCGCCAGCACCGGCGACGTCAGGCCCGGACAATCGACTTCGTAGATCTGCCCCGGCTGGAAGAACTCGTCGAAGCCGCCGCGGAAGTGGCCGCGGCTCTTCACGACCACCGTGCGTGCCTGAGCAATGTCCAGGCCAAACATCTCGAACTGGCGCGGATCCATGCACTGGCAGCGGATGCTGATGACCACGATGAGGATACCGCCGAGGTCGAGCAGGGCGGACGGGCCCATGTCGGCCGAGACGTTCTTCAGCACGCCGCGGCGTCCGACATACTGGCCGTCGGAGAGCTTGACGACCTTGGCTTCGCAATCGAAGGGCAGGGAGAACTCATGGTGCTCCTGCGTGTTGAAGGAGGCGTTGAAGATCGCGCCTTCCCCGAGCTGGTGCGCCTGGGCGGCGAGCGCCGCGTCGTTGAACACGCCGAAATAGACGCCCTGGGCCCGCGCCGCCTTGAGCGCGCGCAACAGGTAGGTCGTGTTGCCGCGTCCGCCGCCGCCGGGATTGTCGGCGACGTCGGCCAGGATGATCGGCTTGCGGCGCTTGTCGCGGCCGATGGCGCTTGCGAGCTGCACCGCATCGGCCAGGGTCATCATCTCCCGCTTGAAGCGCTCCCTCGTTCCCCAGGCGCGCTGGGCGATGTCGAGCGCCAGGTCGGCCGCCGCCTTGGCGTTGCCGTTGCGCGCCGTGACGACGGCGGTGAGTCCGTTCTTGGGACTGTCGCTGTAGGCGAAGCCCGCCATCACGGAGACGTTGAGGATGTCGCCACCGACCTTTGTCTGGCCGTACTTGATGAGGTCGGCATAGGGGCCACGCGCGGTCAGCAGGGCGATCTGCGGCGGCACCAGCGGGATCTTGACCATCTCGACCGCGGTGCGCGTGCCGGCCAGCAGCTCGCGCATGTGCTTCGCGGCCTCGACGCCGCGCTCGTAGATGTCGACATGCGGGTTCTCGAGATAGCCGACGAAGACGCTGAGATTGTCGGTCATGCGGCGCGAGACGTTGGCATGCAGGTCGAACACCGAGACGATGGGCACCTCGGGACCGGCGACGCGCCGCAGCATCTCGAACAGGTCGCCGTCGGGATCGTCCGTGCCTTCCGCCAGGGCGGCGCCATGGCAGGAGACGAAGATCGCGTCGACCGGCAAGACCGATTTCAGGCCGGCCTCGATCTCGGCGAGATAGGCCTTGAAGAACTGTTCCTCGACCGGGCCGCCGGGCTGCGCCAGCGAGACGCGCAGCGGCACCGGGGTCCAGGTGCCGGTGCGATCCATCTCGGTGAAGAAGCCGGGCAGGTCGGGCATCGTGATCGACTTGCCCGAGCGTGCCTCGCTCACGATGCGGTTGCCGCGGATGTCGACGTCGTGCTCGAAATCCTCCGCCGTCGTCACCGGCGCGAACCGGTTGCATTCGATGGCGAAGCCGAGCACGGCGATACGCGGATTGTCCTGGGACAAAGAAACCTCCTAGCGCTGTCGCGCGAGGAACGCGTCGACCAGCGCATTGAATCTAGCGGCCTGCTCGAAGTAGGGCGAGTGCCCGGCATCGGAAATGGTTGCGGCTTCGCCGCAGGGCAGGCTTGTCGCGATGGCGCTTGCCAGGAAGGGCGGGAAGACGACGTCCTCGCCGCCGGCGACCAGCAGCGTGGGCACGCGAAACGTCGTGAGGTCGGCGAGCGTTCGCGTCGCGGTGCGGCGCAGTCCGGCCCGCAGCTTCTCCTTGTCGAGCGCGCCCGCCATCTCGTCGATGCTGCGATAGAGCAGATGAAGCGCGGGGAAGCGCTCGGCCGCGCGGTCGCCCATCGCCGGATGGATGCCGCGCGCCAGGCCGGCGGCGATCGTGGCCTCGGACGAGGCAGACCAGGCATCGTACGCGGCTCCGCCGGACGGATCGCTGCCGCGCCGGTCGAGCGTGCCCGAGGTCGAGCTCAGCACCAGCGCCTTCACGCGATCCGGGTGGGCCAGCGCATATTCCAGCATCGTCCAGCCGCCCATCGACTGCGCGACGAGGCGCACGTCGGAAAGGCCGAGACGATCGATCAGGGCGGCGAGGTCGCCGGGGTAGTCGGCGGGATCGACGCCGCCGGCGACCGGATCGGACGGCGCGAAGCCGCGATGGGCGAAGGTCACGCAGGTGTAGCGGGGCGCGAAGTGGGCCACCTGCTGCCACCAGCTCAGGTGATTGCCGCCCAGCCCGTGCGCGAAGATCAGCGCCGGTCCGCTGCCCGAGACCTCGTAGTAGAGAGTGCCGAACGGGCGCTTCAGTCGACCGACGGTGCGGGACGGCGCGGCGTAGGAACTCATGGAGCCTCTCCTCTGGAAGGGGATCAGCCTAGAGCCCGCGATGCCGAGCGGCCAGCGCCCCGCGGCGAACAGACGGAACTTGCTTTCGAACGGCGAGCCCTCCTCGCCGGCGAGGCGCGCCACGGCCAGCCGAAAGGCCGCCGGCGACACAGCACCGGCCGCGACATGGATCGCGTCAGGGCAGGGCGAGGATCTGCGTCACTTGGAAGAAGCAGCCTTCCTCAGCAGGGTGAGGCCACGGGCCGCCTTGCCACGGCCGCGTTCGGCTCGAAGGGTGAAGCGCGTCTCGGCATCGGCCTCCGCAATGGCGACGGTCGCCATTTCCTCGATGAGACGATTGACGCTGGTGCCTCGGCGACGCGCGAGGGACTTGAGGCGCGCATGCTTGTCATCGGGCAAACGAAGAGTAAGAGCGCTCATCCTGCATACTCCTTGATGAATTTCTCGGGTGTAACGACGAACAGTTGAGGAAATCTCAGTTCCATCCGACCGACATGGCGAACGTTTCTCGTCACGACATGGCTTGCGCCCCCCGCCAAAGCGAGTTCGATCAGGTGATTGTCCGCCTCGTCGCGCAAGTTCGGCCGCCAGCCGAAGTAAATACGCGTCCATTCACAGTGCGCCAGGAAGATATCCAGGAGTTCGCTTCTTTCTTTTGCAGACAGGCGCGATCGCGTGAACAGAGACCTGCGCCCGAGGACATCTTCGTATTCAGCCAGCAATGCCGAACGCATCAGCGGCACTGCACGCTTTTGCAAGCATGCTGCGACGACGGCGCTCGACGCGCCGACCCCGAGGCAGGCTCCGATAAAGACGTTGGTGTCGACAACGATGATCACAAAGGAATGGTAGCAAATCTGCCACCATTCAACCAGCCGCCCGAAGATGCAGTTTCTGGACGGTCGTGACGACGATGACCGAGGGCGTCGTCGCCCTCCTCAGACGAGGGGGTCGGTATTGAACGTTTCGAGATCGGTCGTGAGATCGGTGAACCAACCTTCCACTCCGGCGATCAGCTCGTCGGCGATATGCTCAGGGTCAGCGAAGACCTCCATGCCGACGACCGGGCGCGGCTGGCCGAACACGAAAATCTGGCGGCCTCTCACGCCCAACAGCTGGCCGGTGATCGTCCTGGCCTTGGGCAAGCAGAGCGCCGTCACCAGGTTGGCGACATGGTGCGCGCCGATCTTCAGCGTGCGCTCCTTGTAGGCTTCCTCAGCCTCGTTGGCGGGCTGGAAGATCTCGGTGACGCGGGTGCGGGCGAACGGCGCCACGGCGTTGGCGGTGATCTGCGCACTCGCGAGGTCCATCGCGGTGACGCGCGTGAGCCCGAACAGGCCGGCCTTGGCGCTGGCATAGGCCGCCTGTCCCAGGTTTCCGTAGAGCCCAGCCGAGGACACGATGTTGACGATGCGGCCCCAGTCGTAGCCGTCCCCTTTGTTATCCGTGCCGCCGCGGCCCGACTTGCCTTGCTCGCGCATGACGCCCGAGGCGGCGTTGATGAGGTAGAAGGCCGAGGAGAGGTTGGTGCGGATCACCGCGTCCCAGTCGGCCGGATCGGCGCGGAACACCGGAGCGTCGCGCAGGATGGCGGCGTTGTTCACGACGATGTCGATGCCGCCGTACGTCCTCACCGCGAGGTCCACGAGCTGCTTGCCCACACCGGGGGAGGCCACGCTCTCGGTGAAGGCGAGGGCGCTCCCGGCGCCTGCTTTGTCGTTCAGTTCCTTTGCTGCGGTACGCGCCACTTCTGGATCGCCGCCATCCCCGGCGATCGAGGTACCGTTGTCGGCCACGATGACCTGCGCACCCGCCGTGACCAGCGATTCGGCGATGGCGCGGCCGATGCCGCGGCCGGCGCCGGTGACGATGGCGACCCTTCCGTGCAGCAGACCGCTCATTGCTCCGCTCCCGTCTTCTTGGCCAGGCTCGCCATCTCGGCCGCGGTATAGAAAGCGTCGGCATGGATATCGATGCGGCGCATGCCGCGCTGCTCCAGCAGCAGGGTCGCGGCCTCGACCATCACCGGCGGGCCCGCGAGATAGGCCGTGCAGCCATCGACCTCGTCGAAATCCTGGGCCACGGCCTCGTGCACCAGTCCCTGGCGCAGGCTCGTCTCGCCGCCGTCGCTCAGCACCGGGATGAAATGCAGGTTCTTGTGCTTCCCGGCCAGCGTCGCGAAATGGTCGTGCAGGTAGAGGTCGCGTTCGCTGCGGACGCCGAAATAAAGATAGATGTGCTGCGGCAGTTCCTTCTGCAGCGCGCGCTCGACCACCGACTTGATCGGCGCCAGGCCCGAGCCACCCGCCACGGCGATGATCGGACCGCGATGGCTCTCGCGCAGGTAGGAAGCACCGAACGGTCCTTCGACCCGCACGCTGTCGCCGACCTTCAGGGTCTCCGCGACATGCGCGCTGGTGGCGCCGCCTGCCGTGCGGCGCACATGGAATTCGAGGACCGGGTCGCCCGGCACGTTGGCCATCGAATAGTCGCGCGGCGGGCAGCCCTCGAAGGTCACCGAGGCGAACTGGCCGGCCGAGAAGTCGAAGGGACCGCCCGAGACGATCTCGAGCCGGATGCGCTTGATGTCATGCGTGGCGTCGTCGAGGGAGACGACCGTGCAGGCGAGCCGCCGGCGCGGATGGACGATCAGGTCGTCCTCCTCGAGCCAGGCGACTTCGCAGGCGTCCCGCGGCACGGCGCGGCAGGCGAGGATCAGCCCGCGGTCCTTCTCCTCGTCGGAGAGGGCGAACTCGGAGTAGCCCTCCATCGTCACCTCGCCCTTCACGAGCTGCGACTTGCAGGCGCCGCAGTTCCCCGACTGGCAGCCGAACGGATAGGAGATGCCGGCGTCGATCGCGGCTTCCAGGATGGTGGCGCCGGCCGGCACGTCGATCGTGCGGTCGGCGGAGGCGATGCGAACTTTGAAACTCATCTGGTGCGCCGGCGAATGGGTGTGCTTGCGAAACAGTCCGCGTCTAGCGCCCTGGCGAAGGGCCGTCCACCTGCGGCGCTCGGCCGGCCGGCCTTTCGACCGCCGAAACGGGACCCCCGATCGACCTGCGGGAGAAGGTGCGCGCGTCGGCGCGTTCGCTATAGTCCGCGCGCCATGAGCTCAGCCCATCCCGACTTCCAGAACTTCCCCAAGGATCTCGTGCACGATTCGGAGATGCTCGACATCCTGCGTGCCAATCCGCCCGAGGCCTTGAAGACGCTGAACGGCGAACTGCTCGATATCGATTCGACGCGCGGCTACGCGCGGTTCCGCTTCGAGATCGTGCCGGCCTTCTGCCATTCGCAGGGACGCGTCTGCCAGGGCGGCTTCCTGACCGGCATGGTCGACACCGCCATGGCCAACGCCGCCATCGTGAAGGGCAAGCTCGACGTCGCCGTGCCCACGCTCGAACTCAAGATCAGTTTCTTCGAGGCGATGGGTCCGGGCATCGTCTATGCCGAGGGCCGCGTGATGCGCTGGGGCGGCTCGGTCGGCTTCCTCGACGGCGATCTCAAGGACGAGAAGGGCCGCCTGATCGTCCACTCGACCTCGACGATCAAGATCGTGCGGCCGAAGGTGAAGGCTTAGGCGAGATCCGTCGTCTCGACCGGAGCGCGCAGCGCGGAGCGGAGAGACCTTCTCTCTACGATTGGTCGCCTTTTGGTGGAGAGAAGGTCTCTCCGCTCCGCACCTTCGGTGCTCCGGTCGAGACGACGGGGGGCTCTTAGCTCCCGAACCGCGCCTGCCAGTGCTCAGCGATTTGCCGGCGCGTCGCGAACCAGGCGCCGCCCTTCTGCTTCATGTGCGACACGATGCGGTCGAGCGCTGCGATGCGGCCGGGGCGGCCGATCATGCGCAGGTGCAGGCCAATCGACATCATCTTCGGGAACCGCTCGCCCTCGGCCCACAGCGTGTCGAAGGCGTCGGTCGTGTAGTCGGCGAAGTCGCGCGCCGAGACGAAGCGATGGAAGCCCTGGTGATAGTGCATGTCGTTGGTGTCGAAGCTGTAGGGCAGCACCAGGTGCCGCTTGCCCGCGACCTCGACATGGAAGGGCAGGTCGTCGGAATAGTCGTCGCTGTCGTAGAGGAAGCCGCCTTCCTCGACCAGCAGGCGGCGCGTGTTGGGCGAGGGCGTCGAGCGGGTGTGCCAGCCCACGGGGCGCGTGCCGGCGATCCCGGTCAGCGCCTTGACGGTGCGGGCGATGATCTCGCGCTCCTTCGCCTCCTCCATGTGGGCATGCTTTTCCCAGCGCCAGCCGTGGCAGGAGATTTCATGGCCGCGCGCCACCGCGTCGTGGATCAGCCAGGGCGAGAGTTCGGCCGCGAGGCCGCAGGTACTCACCGCGGCCGGAACGCCCAGCCGCTCAAGTGTATCCGCGATGCGCCACCAGGCGGCCTTGGTGCCGTACTCGAAGTGCGATTCCATGCACCGGTCGGGAACGCCCACGACCTCGTCGGTGACCTCGTAGACTTTCTCGTTGTGGGCGTCGCCCGCCGACAACGACATCTCCGCGCCTTCCTCGAAGTTGATCACGAAGGAGACGGCGACCCGCGCGCCGCCGGGCCACTGCGGGTCGGGCGGCGTGCGGCCGTAGCCCTTGAGATCGCGCATCGCGGTCACGATTCCCGATGGCCGATGATGTCGGCCAGCGGACCCGCGAGGCCCTTGGAGTCCTTGGCGGCGGGGCGGCGATAGGTGCCCTGGGTGGCCTTGCGCGGATTGAGCCGCACCAGCCCCTCGGCCATCGTCACCGCGGCCTGGATGCCGTCGACCAGCGGCACCGGAACCCTGTCGCGGATCGTATTGGCCATGCCGGCCAGAGGGGCGCCGGCGAGGATGACCACGTCGGCCCCGTCGTTCTTCACCGTGCCGAGGGCGAGGTCGATCAGGACTTGTTCCTTCTCGTGCTGAACGTCGTCGATCGAGCGGAAGCCCTCGTCCGGCGTGCGGATGGCGGCGCAGCGGCCGGACATGCCATGCCACTCGACGATCTCGGCGAACCAGGGTTCGAGCGCCTTGGCGAAGCTCACGATGGCGAACCTGCGGCCAAGGGTACAGGCGACCAGCATCGCGGCCTCCGCCATGCCCACCACGGGGAAGTCGAACAGTTCGCGCGCCCCGCCGAGCCCGGGATCGCCGAAGGCCGCGACGATGGCCGCATCGAAGGTGCCGCGCCGCTCGGCCAGCATTTCGAGCATCATGGCGCTGCCGATCGCGGCTTCGGCGCGCGTGGCGATGTAGGGCACGCCGCGCGGCGCGGTCATGGGCAGCAATTCGGTGCCCGGGCTGGCGACCATCTTGCCGGCGCTCACGAGCCGGTCGGTCACGCCGGTCGAGGTGTTGGGATTGGCGACGAGGATTCTCATGGGGCCCTTCCTAGAAGTCGGCGAGCTTGCGCAAGCCCACCAGCCGGTCGCCGATCACCAGCGCCACGATGGCGAGCAGCACCAGGCCGGCGGAGATGGCGGCGATGGTCGGATCGGGCCGCTCCTCGACATATTGCAGCATCTGGATGGGCAGCGTCTTGGTCCAGGCGTCGGTGAAGAACATCGAGATCGGGTAATTGTCCATCGACGCCAGGAACGCGAACATGCCCGAGGTCAGGAAGGCCGGCGCGAGCGACGGTACCAGCACCCGCGTGAGCGCTGCCGGGTAGGAGCAGCCCAGCGTGCGGGCGGCGTCGATCAGCGAGAAGTCGAACAGCGAGAGGGCGCCGACCACGGTGCGCACGATGTAGGGCAGGGTGATGACCACGTGGGCGACCAGCAGGCTGGCATAGACGTCGCGCAGGCCCATCGCCTTGAAGCCCTGCAGCATGGCGATGCCGATCACCAGGCCCGGCAGCATCAGCGGCGAGACGAGGAAGGTCGAGATCGTCTCGCGGCCGGGAAAGCGCCCGCGCACCAGGGCGATGGCGCACAGGGTGCCGAGGACCATGGCGACGGCGGTGGAGACAGCGGCGATCTGCAGCGAGACCACGAGCGCCGGCAACAGGCCGCGCATGCCGGCCAGTCGCTCGTACCAGCGCAGCGACCAGTCGGGTGGCGGCAGGGTGAACACCGTCGAGGAGCCGAACGACACCGCGATGGTGACGATGAGCGGCGTCATCAGGAAGACGACGGTGAAGCCCGCGATGGCCCAGACGAAATACTGCGTGGCGCGCTCGAGGGTGGTCATGTGGGGGCCGTCATGTCTGGCTGCCTCCGATGCGGCGCGCCAGCCAGGTCGAGCCCACGACGATCGACACGGCCAGCACCAGCAGGATGACGGCAGTGGTCGAGCCCAGCTGCTCGTTGCGCATCAGCAGGAAGGAGCGACCGGTCAGGGTGGCCAGGGTCTGGAAGCGGTCGCCGATCAGCAACGAGGGGATGACGAACATCGACACGCTCATCGAGAAGACGAAGGCGACGCCCGAGACGATTCCCGGCAAAGTGAGCGGCAAGGTGACGTGGGTGAAGCGGTAGACCGGCGTTGCACCGAGCGTCGCGCCGGCCTCGCTGAGGCGCGGATCGATCAGCTTCACGACAGAGTAGATCGGCAGGATCATGAAAGGGAGGAAGATGTTGGCGGCGCCCAAGACCAGCCCGGTCTCGGTGAAGAGCAGCCGCTGCGGCTCGTCCCACAGGCCGAGCCCGACCAGCGTCTGGGAGACGATGCCGTCGCGGCGCAGCACGATCTGCCAGGCGAAGGCCTTGACCACGGCGCCGACCGAGAGCGGCAGGATGATCGAGACCAGCATCACGATCTGCAGGACCGCGCCGGCCCGCGCGAGCGCGAAGGCGGCGGGATACCCGATCACGAAGCAGACGACGGTGACCCAGGCGGCCACCCGCAGCGTGTTGCCGACGACCCTCCAGTTGAAGGGATCGCTCAGGAAGGAAATGTAAGGCTGAATCGTCAGCCCGCCCGGTCCCGTCAGGCTCTTCATGAAGAGCCAGAGCAGCGGGAAGGCGTAGACGACCAGCAGATAAAGGACGGCCGGCGCCGCGAGGAGGGCGACGGGATCCCGCCACGGCGAGGGGGCGCCTTTCGTCGTCATGGCGCCGGGTAGATCAGCGTGTCGGCGACGGCCCAGCCCAGCTTCATCTCGGTGCCGGGGACGGGCAGTCCATCGGACAGGTCGGCCGTCTCGACCATCAGCTGGTCGCTGCCCTGCGTCTCGAAGTGGAGCTGGACCTTCGAGCCCTGGAAGACGGCGTCGCGCAGGCGCGCGACCAGCGCGTAGTCGCCCGGCGGATCGACCGTGATCCGTTCGGGCCGCACCGCCAGCATCACGCGGGCGCCGACCACGAAGCTGCCGGGCGCGCGCAGCGGACCGAAGGCGGTGTCGACGGTGACGTGATCGTAGTCCTGGCCGACGACGGTGCCGAAGAGGCGCGAGGACAGGCCCACGAATTCCAGCGCGAAAGCTGTGGCGGGCGAACGGTAGATCGCGGCCGGGACCGCAAGCTGCTCGATGGCGCCCTTGTTCATCACCGCGATGCGGTCGGACATGGTGAGCGCCTCGTCCTGGTCGTGCGTCACGAACACGGCGGTGATGCCGAGTTCGCGCAACAGCCGCCGCAGCTCGATCTGCATGTTCTCGCGCAGCTTGCGGTCGAGGGCCGAGAAGGGCTCGTCGAGCAGCAGCAGCTTGGGCTGCACGGCCAGCGCGCGGGCCACCGCGACCCGCTGCTGCTGGCCGCCCGACAAAGCGCGCACCGAACGGTCGGCGAAGTCGGTGAGGTGGACCAGCGACAGGAAGCGCCGCACCGTCGGGCCGATCTCGCCGGCGGGATGCTTCCGCGCCTTGAGGCCGAAGGCGATGTTCTCGGCGACGGTCAGGTGCGGGAACAGCGCGTAGTTCTGGAAGACGACGCCGACGTCGCGCCGGTGCGGGGGCCGCGACCCGATCTCTTCGCCGTCGAGGCGGATGGTGCCGCGGTCGGCCGCCAGCAGGCCGGCCACGATGCGCAGCAGGGTGGTCTTGCCGCAGCCCGAGGGGCCCAACAGCGAGATGAACTCGCCGGTGGCGACCCTGAGGTCGACGCCGCCGAGCACGGTGACGCCGCCGAAGGCCTTTTCGGCGCCGGCGACGTCGAGGAACGAATCAGAACTCACGACGCGACCGCGCGACTACATCGACATGTCGCGATCCCAGCGCTTCACCCAGTCGGCGCGATTGTCGGCGACGAACTTCCAATCGATCCCGAAGATGGTGGCGTTGGTCGGCGCACCGGCCGGCACGGGCGTGTCCTTGTTGGTCGGCAGCGAGTAGGTCGCGACGGAAAGCTTGGCCTGGACTTCCGGTCCGATCATCTCGTTGATGTAGCCTGCGGCCAGTTCCGGCTGCGGCCCGCCCTTCACCAGGGCGACGCCCGACGGCATCGCGAAGATGCCTTCCTTCGGCACGGCGATCTCGACCGGCGCGCCGGCAGCCTTGCGTTCGAGTGCCACCTGCGAGATCGCGCTCGAGATCATGAAGCCTTCGCCCTGTTCCAGCAGATTGTAGGCCTGCGGCATCTGCGTGTAGGCGGTCAGCAGGTTGGGCTTGATCGTCACCAGCTTCTTGAAGCCGGCATCGATGTCCTTCTGCGCCTCGGGCATCGGCTTTCCGGTGGCCAGGAACGCCGCCATGAACAGGTTGGCCAGGCCCTCTGTGTTCTGCAGCGACGGCAGGATCACGCGTCCCTTGTACTTGGGATCGTAGACGTCGGCCCACGAGGTCGGCGCCGTCTTCATGGCCTTGGGGTTGTAGGCGATGCCCAGCCAGGGCTGCAGGTAGTTGCACCACATGCCGTCCATGTGGATCGTGCCCGGCTTCAGGGCGGCGAGATTGGGGACCTTGGCGGCGGTCAGCGGATCGAGCAGTCCCTCGGCGACGGCCGGGATCATGACCGGATCGTCCATCATGACGACCGACAGATACTGCTTGTCCTTGTTCTTCTGCATCTTCTCGAGGTTGACCAGGGAGCGCGAGCCCTCGAACACCACCTTGCAGGAGAATTTCTTCTCGACCACCGGCGCGATGATGGTCTCGACGAAGTTCTTGTGGCTGGCGGCGCCGCCGACCACGAGTTCCTTGCCCTGGGCGCGCAGGATCCGCGGTGCGGCCAGGGCCGCAGTGGCGGCGCCGGCAGCCGCGAGGACCGTGCGGCGGTTGAAGACGGCGATCTTTGACTTGTTCATAGGCAATTCCCCCTGCTCGAAACCGGGGGAGCAAGGATCGTGCCGGTTCGACCGGGTCGACGCGATGGGCATTGACCCCAACGCGAATTGCTTCCGGCGCAGGCGGCACCTTTGCTGCGGTCGGGCGTTCACGCACCATGTCCGACACATCATCCTCGGCCGGCGCGGCAGCCGATGTCGAAAAGGTCCGCCGTCATGTCCGCATCCTGGTCGAACTGGGCCGCCTCGCCGGTCAGCGATGGACCTCGGAGCGCTTTCTCGACCAGGTGGTCGTGCAGGTCGGGCGGGCCGTCGAGATTCATCACGTCAAGGTGCTTCAGTACCGCCGCGCCACCGCCGACCTGTTGATGATCGCCGGCACCGGCTGGAAGGAAGGGCTGGTGCGGTCGGCGACGTTTCCGTCCGACCTGCGGTCGCCGCCCGGGCGCGCCTACCTCACGGCCGAGCCGGTCTGCATCGGCGATTTCACGAAGGCCCCGGACTTTGCCCTGTCGGACATGCTGAAGGAGCATGGCATCGTCTCTCTGGCGAACGTGCCGATCCTCACCGACGGCGCCGCCTGGGGCGTGCTCGAAGTCGACAGTACGACGCCGCGCGATTTCGGCTTCGACACGCTCGCCTTCCTGATCGCCGCGGCGGCGATCATCGGCTCCACCCTGGAGCGCGGCATAACCGTGAGGAGCGAGGCGACGGCGCTGGCGGAAGCGGCGGCGGAAGCCCAGCGGCGCGAGGTCCTGCTGCGCGAACTGCAGCACCGGGTGAAGAACAACTTCCAGCTCATCCTCGCGTCGATCAGCCTGCAGAAGCGTCGCTTCCCGGTGGGCGAGACCCATAACGCGCTCGACCACATTGCCAACCGTATCAACGCGATCTCGCTCGCCCATGACCAGCTCGCACCGCGGCAGGATGCGCAGAACGTCGACATGGCCGGCTATCTTCGCGCCCTGTGCGCGTCCATCGAGCAGCAGGTCGAGAGTGTCGCGATCGAGATCGAAGCCGACGAGGTGGCGCTCTCGATCGAGCGGGCCGTACCGCTGGGCCTCATCCTCAACGAGGCAGCCACCAACAGCGTCAAGCATGCCTTCGCCGGAAAGAACGGCCGGATCTTCGTGCGCCTGCAGGCCGGCGTCGGCTTCGGCGAGGGGCGGCTGGTCGTCACCGACGATGGCAACGGCTTCGTGAAGCGGGAGTCGAGCGGCTCGGGTCTCAAGCTGATCGAGTCGCTGGCGCGGCAGATCGGAGGCCAGCTGCTGATCGAGAGTTCGAAGAAGGGCACGTCGACGTCCGTCACCTTCCCGATCATCGGCTGAGTCCCGGGATCAGCCCCGCGAGACCCAGCCTCCGAACGAGAAACCGGCGTAGAAGAGAGCCACGTCGGAGAAGCCCGCTTCGCGCTGGACCGCCACTTCCTCGTCGGCGGACAGCAGCGGCAGGTGCTTTGCCATCTTCGCGGCCGAGAGGCGCGCCCGTTCGAAGTCGCCGCCCGCGAAGGCCGCCGACCGCACGAGCCACGCAGAAGGCTCATCGCCGCTCGGCACACTGTGATGGGCGACGACGAGCGGCGCGCCCGGCTTCAGGCGCCGGCGGATCTCCCGCAGCGTGTGCAGGCGCTCTTCCCGTCGCAGGAAGTGCAGGGTGAGCAGACAGGTCGCGCCGTCGAACGGTCCCGGCGGCGCGCTGTCGACGAAGCCTTGCCGGAGATCGACGCGCGCGCCCAGCCGTCCCAGCACGCGGCGCGCCAGTTCGAGCATCCCGGTCGAAGGATCGACGCCGACGAACTGCCAGTCCGGCTGCGCTTCGGCGAAGGCCTTCAGTTCGAGCCCGCCGCCGGCGCCCACGACCAGGATGTCCGCCGCCGCGGGCGCATGCTCCGCCAGCAGGAGCATCGCCATGCGGTGCAGGTCGGCGAAGCCCGGCACCTTGCGCGGCGTGCTCCCGACATAGTCCGCGATCATCGCGGGCGCGCCGAAAGGCTGCGCCGGGTTCATCCGCCGAAAACGAGCGCGCGGTGGAGCGACGTGCCGGCGGTGACGCCGTCGGCCACCGCCCAGCTCACGCTGTGCGGCGCGCGGGCGATGTCTCCGGCGGCGTAGAGGCCGGGCACGCTCGTCATCCTGTCGGCGTCCGTCCGGACGATCGGACCCATCGGGCCGTCGTCGATCGCGGCACCGAGCTGCCCGGCGATCGGGCTGGCCAGGCAGGAGTGCGGCGCGACGTAGAGCGCGGCGAGCTCACGCACGCGGCCCGCCTCGAGCTCGACGCCGGACAGGGCGCTGCCCTCGCCGACCAGCCGCGTCAGCCGGCCCGGTTCGACCGACACGCCGTGTCGCGCGAGCATTCCCGCACTGTCGGGCGCGAGGTCCGCGCCGTTCAGGAACAGGGTCGTCGGCCCCCATTCGGCGACCAGGCAGGCCTGGTGCACCAACATGGGGGTGCGAAAGAGCACGCCGAGCGGGCGGTCGCTGAATTCGAAACCGTGGCAGTAGGGACAATGCAGCACCGTCCGGCCCCAGCGTTCCTGCAGACCGGGGATGGGCTGCAGCTCGTCGCGCAGCCCGAAGGCGAGGATCGCCTTGCGGGCCGCGATTTCCTCGCCGCTCGCCAGCGAGACGACAAAGCCGTCGCCGCGCGCGCTTGCCCTCGAGGCCTCGCCCTCGACGAAGGTCACGCTTGGATAGGCCGCGAGCTGCGCGCGTGCCCGCGCCAGGATTTCTGACGGTTCGCTGCCGTCCGACCCCAGGAAACCGTGCGAGGCCGCCGCGAACCGGTTGCGCGGCTGCCCCGAATCGATCACGCACACGCGCCGCCGTGCGCGGGTGAGGTAGGTGGCGGCGGCGAGGCCGGCGAAGGCGCCTCCGACGATGAGGGCATCATGCTGCATGGTTCTTCTCCAGGTCTGTCGACCCGCCGCGTTTGGCGAGGCGTTTGTGAAAGTCGGCGCTCAGCGCCGCGAGGGTGAGGGCGCCGAAGCGGCGCAGCAGCAGCGCTTCGGCCTCGTCGAAGGCGTCGCCGAGGGCCGCGTTCACCGCCTGCTCGACCAGACAGCCGGGCGCCTCGGTGCGGTTGCCCATGGCCAGCAGCTCGGGCCGGCCGAGCGCTTCGTAGACGTCGCGCAGGGTGACCGCGGCGAGATCGCACGCGATCGTCCAGCCGCCGCCATGGCCCTTTTCGGATTGAACGAACCCACGCTCGCGCAGGCCCGCCATGAGGCGGCGGATCACCACCGGATTGGTGCCCATGGCGCGCGCCAGCATCTCGGACGTCATCGGACCGGGATGCTCCGCCATGTGCAGCAGGACGTGCAGCACGCCCGATAGTCGGCTGTCTCTTCTCATGAAACTTCATATGTTGCGAGTCGTCTCCAGTTTCAAGCCCTTCCCCGGCTGCGCCCTGAAAGGCGCGAAGATTGGGGCAAATAAACGAAACAATAAAAATAAACGAAACATTCGAAATGGATGTCGCACCCTCGGATCAGGTAACATGGTACCGCGCCGGCAACCGGCGGCGACTCCGAAGCGTTCCTGCGGCTTCAGGAGGGACTGGACGGATGGCGCGGAAGCTCAAGGTCTTCACGACGTCGGCGGGTTTCTTCGATCTCGCGGTGTCGGCGCCGTCCATGAAGGCGGCCCTCGAAGCCTGGGGCGCCGGGGCCAACCTGTTTCACCAGGGCTTTGCGCAGCAGACCGACGATCCGGGCATCGTGAAGGCCACGATGGCGCGGCCGGGTGTCGTGCTGCGGCGGCCGGTCGGCACCGACCAGACGTTCACGGAGGAGGCCGAAGCCTCGGAGGCGTCGTTCGAGGGCAAGGTCGCGCAGAAACCCAAGGCCGCTCGCCCGCGACGAAAGCCCGTGCCGGCGAAGGCGACCGATCCCAAGCAGGAGCGCGCCGCCGCAATCGCCTTCGAGAGGGAGCGCGAGCGGCGCGAGCACCGGGAGCGTCGCGAGGCGGCCGAGCGGCGCAACGAAGCGGCGCGGCGGGATCGCGTCCTTGCCGCTGCCACGACGGCGCTCGAAAAGGCCGAGGCGCGCCATGACGCCACCGTCGCGGAGATCGACGAGGCCCGGGCGGCCCTGGATGCGAGGGGCGAGCGCGAAGCCGGGCGCTGGCGGCGCGAACGGGAGAGGCTGGAGGAGAGGTTGCGCGAGGCCCGGGTGCCGCATCACCTGCGGCCGGTCTGACGCCGTATTGGCTCGCCGCTATTCGCCCTTGAGCCGGGCCACTTCCTCTTCCAGCTCCTTGATCCGTCGGGCGAGCTGGTCGACGGCGGGCGCGATGTCGGCCTCGGTGTAGCGCGGCACGATGTGCTGGCGGCAGTTGATGTCCCAGGCCTCGATGGTGAAGGCGATCGCCCGCTGCGGGCGGGCGCGATAGGCCGGGTCGACCAGACGCTCCATCAGTTCGAGGTCGTTCTCGACGATCCGCGCCCGGCCCCACAGCTTCAGGCGTTGCTGGCTGGCGAAGTGCAGGACGAAGAGGTGGGCGCGGTCGTTCTCCCGCAGATGGCCGAGCGAGATGTACTGCTGGTTGCCGGCGAAATCGGCGAAGGCCAGCGTGTGGCTGCCGATCGGTTTCAGGAACCCCGGCGGCCCGCCGCGGTGCTGGATATAAGGTCTGCCGTCGGCGCTGGCCGTGGCGAAGAAGAACGTGTCGATGACGCCGAGGAACCGGCGGAGATCGTCGGTGATCTCCGTGTTCCAGGTCCGGCCCTCGAACTGGGCGCGCGATCCGAGACGCGTCTGCTCCGCCTTCACCCCGGCGGAGAACATCACGTCTTCGGGATCGCTCATCCCCGCCGCTCCCTCGTTACCCCAGCTTCTTGCCGAGCTCGCCCGCGATTTCCTGGATGAACTGCCAAGCGACGCGGCCCGAGCGCGATCCACGCGTGATCGACCATTCGACCGCCCGCTTGCGCAGCTCGTCCTTCGGAATGTCGAGCTTGAAGAACTCGCAATAGCCTTCGATCATCGCGAAGAACGTGTCCTGGTCGGCATTGTGGAAGCCGAGCCACAGGCCGAAGCGATCCGACAGCGAGACCTTCTCCTCGACGGCTTCGGACGGGTTGATGGCCGTCGAGCGTTCGTTCTCGATCATGTCGCGCGGCATCAGGTGGCGCCGGTTCGAGGTCGCGTAGAACACGACATTCTCCGGCCGGCCCTCGATGCCGCCGTCGAGCACGGCCTTCAGCGACTTGTAGGCGGCGTCCTGCCCGTCGAAGGAGAGGTCGTCGCAGAACACGATGAAACGGCGGTTCGAGTCGCGGATCATGGTGAGAAGCGCGGGCAGGGAGGGGATGTCCTCGCGATGGATCTCGATCAGGGCCAGGGGTCCCGGCGGTCCGCCCATCTCGCGGTTCACATGGGCGTGCACGGCCTTCACGATCGAGCTCTTGCCGGCGCCGCGCGAGCCCCAGAGCAGCGCATTGTTGGCCGGCAGGCCCTTGGCGAAGCGCCGCGTATTCTCGACCAGCGTCTCTTTCTGGCGGTCGATGCCGACCAGCAGGTCGAGGTTCACGCGATTGACCTTGGGGACCGCCTCGAGACGGTGCCCGGCGGCGTGCCAGACATAGGCTTCCGCCCCGTTTATGTCGGCGCCGGGCGGCGTTGGAGGGGCCAGGCGGTCGAGTGCTGCCGCAATGCGTGAGATAGTGGCTTTAAGGTCTTGATCCATCGTCGCCGGCCGCTGAAAAGGGGGGCGACCATATCGTTCCCGGCTTGCGTTGCAAAGCGGGGGGAGACCGCTATAGTCCGCGCGCTTTTTCGACGGCCGGAAGACTCGGGAGCAGAAGATGTTCATTTCACAGGCGTGGGCGCAGGGCGCGGGTGGCGGCAGCGGGGATTTCCTCGTCCAGCTCTTTCCGCTGGTCCTCATCTTCGTCGTTTTCTACTTCCTGCTGATCCGTCCACAGCAGGCCAAGGTGCGCGCCCAGCGCGAGATGCTTGCCGGCGTGAAGCGCGGCGATCGCGTCGTCACCGGCGGCGGCATCATCGGCCTGGTGACCAAGGTGATCTCCGACAACGAGGTCCAGGTCGAACTTGCGGAAGGCGTGCGGGTTCGCATCATCAAGCAGACGATCACCGACATCCTGACACGCGGCGAGTCGGTGCGCGGCCCGAAGGAGAGCAGCGAAGACGACGACAAGCCCATGCTGCCGCCGCCCGCCCCGGCGCCGGAGCGCAAGAGCCTGCTGGGCAACCTGTTCGGCGGCGGCAAGAAGTAACGGCCGCAGAAGGGCTCAAATCGGCATGCTCAATCTTCCGCGCTGGCAGACCATCGCCATTGCCGTCATCACGCTTCTGTCGGCGCTGTTCGCCCTGCCGAACCTGCTGCCGGGCAGCGTGCTGCAGCACCTGCCGCAATGGTATGCGACCAGCCGGATCAATCTCGGCCTCGACCTGCGCGGCGGCGCCCATTTCCTGCTGGAAGCCGACCTGCGCTCGGTGCTGACCGAGCGGCTGACCAACCTGTCGGATGCGGTGCGCGGCGAGCTGCGCAAGCAGCAGGTGCCGTTCCGGGACGTGACGGTCGAAGCTGGCAAGAATCTCGTGGTCACCCTGCGCGACGAGGCGAACCGGTCCAAGGCCGTCGAGGCGATCCGGGCGGTCGATCCGGCGCTGGCGCTTTCCGGTAGCGGCGACACGATCCGGGTGGCCTATTCCGAGCAGGAACTGGCGAAGCGAAAGAAGGAAGTGATCGACCAGTCGATCGAGATCCTCCGTCGCCGGGTCGACGAGACCGGCACGCTCGAGCCCACCATCACCCGCCAGGGCGACGAACGCATCCTGCTGCAGGTCCCGGGCATCAAGGACACGAGCGACCTCAAGCGCAAGATCAACCAGACCGCCAAGCTGACCTTCCATCTGGTGAACGAGGACGTGGCCGCGACCGGCCAGAACATCCCGCAGACCGTGCCGCCGACCACCTTCCTGGTGCCGACGCGCGAAGGCATGCAGGAGCTGCGCCGCACGAATCCAAAGGCCTGGGAGGATATCCAGGCCGCCAATCCGCGCCTGTCGCCCGAGCAGATCTGCCGGCGTTACCAGCCGCAGTGCCTGCCCGTGCTGAAGCGCGTGGTCGTCGGCGGCGAGGACCTCGACGATTCCAAGGCCACCTTCGAGCAGCAGGCGGGCGGCCGCCCGATCATCAGCTTCACCTTCAACTCGGCCGGCGGCCGCGCCTTCTGCGCCGCCACCCGCGCCAACATCGGCAAGCGGCTGGCGATCCAGCTCGACGGCGAGATCATCAGCGCCCCGGTCGTGCAGGGCGCGATCTGCGGCGGCAGCGGCATCATCACCGGCAGCTTCACCACCCAGCAGACGCAGGAACAGTCGCTGCTGCTGCGCTCCGGCGCGCTGCCGGCGACGCTCACCATCATCCAGGAGAGCACCGTCGGCGCCGACCTGGGCGCGGACGCCATCCAGGCGGGCACCGCCGCGGCGCTTGTCGGCACGGCTCTGGTCGCAATCTTCATGTTCGTGGCCTACGGACCGGTGTTCGGCGGCTTCGCCAATCTCGCCATGGCGGTGAACCTGTTGATGGTGTTCGCCGGCATGTCGATCCTGGGCGCGTCGCTCACCCTGCCGGGCATCGCAGGCCTCGTCCTCACGGCCGGCCTCGCGGTCGACGCCAACGTGCTGATCTACGAACGCGTGCGCGAGGAGAAGGCGCTGGGCCGATCCCCGTTCAGCGCGCTCGCGACGGGGTACGAGAAGGCGATGTCGGCAATCATCGACGCCAATCTCACGACGCTCATTGCCGGCGTCCTGCTGTTCGGCTTCGGCTCCGGGCCGATCCGCGGCTTCGCGACGACGCTGACGCTGGGCATCATCACCTCGATGTTCAGCTCGACGATCTTCACCCGCATGCTGCTCGCGGTCTGGGTGCGCTGGCGCCGCCCCGCCGAACTCGTGATCTGAGGCGAAGCCATGTGGAAGCCCGTTCGCCTTTTCGCCTTCAAGAGGAAGTTCGACTTCCTCGGCCAGCGCCGCGCCGCGCTGATCATCTCGACCCTGATCAACATCGTGTCGATCGTCGGTGTCCTGACCATCGGCCTCAACTTCGGCATCGATTTCAAGGGCGGCATCGCCATCCAGGCCAAGGCCAAGGACGGCACCGCCGAGCTCGACCAGTTGCGCACCGTCGTAGGCAACCTCGGCGTCGGTGAGGTCTCGCTGCAGGAATTCGGCGATCCCAGCACCGTCCTGATCCGGGTCCAGCGCCAGGAGGGCGACAGTCAGTGCGTCGCGGGCGCCCAGCGCGTGATGCAGAAGACCGCCGGCCAGGGCTGGCTGGTCAAACCGGGTCCCGCCGGAACGGGCGATGTCGAGTTCACCTCGCCGTCCGCGCTCGATGCCGCCAACTGGCGCGATGCGGTGAGCCGCGCCGGCCTCACCCTGCAGGAGCGTCAGCTTCCGCGCGGGTCGACCAACACGGCCAGGATCGACATGTCGGTCGAGCAGCGCGCCGAATGGTGCCAGCAGGTCGCGATCAAGCTGGTCGAGGATGCGATCGGCAGCAACTACGAGCTGCGCGGCACCGAGTCCGTCGGACCCAAGATCGGCGACGAGCTGATGCGCAGCGGCATCTGGGCGGTGATCGCCACCATGGTCGCGATCGCCATCTACGTGTGGGTGCGCTTCGAGTGGCAGTTCGCGGTCGGAGCGCTGATCGCCATGCTGCACGACGTCATCTCGACCATCGGCATCTTCGTGCTGTTCCAGCTCGACTTCAGCCTGACGGCGCTGGCCGCTGTGCTGACGATCGCCGGCTACTCGATCAACGACACCGTCGTGATCTTCGACCGCGTGCGCGAGAACATGCGCCGCTACAAGAAGATGCCGCTGCTCGACCTGCTGAACCACAGCATCAACGAGACCCTGTCGCGTACCTTGATGACCTCGGCGACGGTGTTCGTGGCGGTGGGGGCGCTGGTTCTGTTCGGCGGGCCGGTCCTGCAGAGCTTTTCGGTGGCCATGCTGTGGGGCGTCATCGTCGGCACCTATTCCTCGGTCTGGGTCGCCTGCGCGGGCCTCGTCTATCTCGGCCTGCGCGCTGACCAGCTCCGCCCGGCCGAGGACAAGGCAGACAAGGGCGGCGACACGGAGAAGGCGGGGGCGTGAAGCCGCCACTCCCGGGACCCGCCGACAAGACCCTGCCGACACCCGATCCGGCACAGGTCCAGTACATCCGCAGCTATGGTCCCGGTCGCTTCATGATCAGCGACCGTGAATGGCGGTCGCCGGTGCTGGTGACGCCCGGCGTCACCCATCCCTGGGCGATCACGCGCGCCGAGGATCTCACGGTCGAAAGCCTGGCCCCCCTGCGCGACGCGGCCGTGCCGACGGAGATCCTCGTTCTGGGCTGCGGCGCGCGCGCCGTATTCGTTCCACCCGACCTGCGGGCGGCCCTGAAGGCGGCCGGCATGGGCGTCGAGGTGGTCGACACGGGCTCGGCCTGCCGCATCTACAACGTGCTGCTGGCCGAGAGCCGGCGGGTGGCGGCGGCCCTCATCCCGCTGTAGCGGGCGAGGGTGGGTCCCATGAAAACGGGGCCCCGCGGGGCCCCGTTTCCGTATTCGAACCGAGGTCCGTCAGATCGGGGCGTTCTGCTGGGCCACCATGCAGTAGAGCATGCCGATCGAGAACATGGTGTTGAAGCGGCTGGCATAGAGCGCCTTGGTCGCCGCGGCGGCCTTCTCCTCGGCCGTGGCTTCGACGAGGCCCAGCACCTTCTGCTGGTTCGGCCAGATGATGAACCAGACGTTGAAGGCCATGGTCAACGCCATCCACATGCCGACGCCGATCATGATGAAGCCCGGACGCAGGGTCAGCGCCTCGACGATGTATTTGTTCATCGCGGCCAGCAGCAGCCCGGTGACGACCGTGGCGAGAGCGGCGTAGCGGAACCACCACAGCACGGTCGGCGCGATGAATTTTGTGATGGCGGTGCGGCTCTCGGCCGGCTGGATCTTCGGCATGGTGGGCACCTGCACGAAGTTCAGGTACCAGAGCAGGCCGACCCACATGACCCCGCAAATCACGTGCAGCCACCGCATGATGACCGTCGCATAGGCATGGTCGACCTTGATCGACTGTCCGGTCGCCAGGCCGGCGCCCACGACGATCACGACCAGGAGCACGATACCTGCGGAAACGGTTCGTCCAAGCGAGGTAAATATGGCACCCATGTTGAACGTCCCCTTTTATGTCATTGAGGGGATTAATGAATCCCCCGATCCTTGTATCCTAGTCTGAAGCCGCGCTGCGTTCAACTGTCGCACCTTTCTCTGATACCTATGTCCGAGTTCCCGCCCAAACCCTACAGCGCCGCCGAGGCCTCGCACCGCTATGTGCTCGATCTCGTGCGCGCTGCCGACCGGGAGCGCTTCCTCGGCGCCCTGTTTGCGCCGGAGCCGCAGCGCCGCGGGCTGCTGGCGCTGCTCGCCTTCGATCACGAACTGGCGCGGACCCGCAGCGTGACCAAGGAACCGATGCTGGCGCGCATCCGGCTGGAATGGTGGCGCGAGGCGATGGCGGAAGCCGCCGGGAGCGGCAAACCCCGCGCCCAGCCCATCGTCGACGCTCTCGCGGAAACGGTCCGCCGGCACGGGCTCACGCTCGAAAGCCTGGTCGATCTGATCGATGCGCGCGAGGAGGAGATCGAGGGACCGCTCGACGTCACGCGGGCCGGCCATGCGCTGGCCGACCTCGAACTCGGCGTCCTGGGAGTCGAGGACGCGGCCTCCCGGCAGGCCGCCCATGCGGTTGGCGCGGCCTGGCTGATGGGCGAAGGCCCCGAGCGCGACCAGCTCGTGGGCGATGCGCGGGCGTTGCGCCGCAAGGTCGATCCGGCCGCCCTGCCGATCCTGCTGCCGGCGCTCTCGCTCGGCCGGCCGCTGGGGCCGCTGCGGCGACCGCTGGCCTATTGGTGGGCGGCGAGGCGCGGGCGATACTGAAGGGCAACCCGGGAGGAAGCGTGGCACGCGCAAAGGCAAACGGTATCGAGATCGAATACGAGACGTTCGGCAGCCGGACGGATCCGGCCCTGCTGCTCATCATGGGCCTGGGTGCCCAGCTCACGCTCTGGCCGGAATCGCTGTGCGAGGGGCTGGCCGGGCAGGGCTTCTTCGTCGTGCGCTACGACAACCGCGATGTCGGCCTGTCGACGGACTTTGACCGGTGGGGCGTGCCCGACCTGATGGGCGCCTTCGCCAAACTGATGAAGGGCGAAACGGTCGAGGCGCCGTACCTGCTGGCCGACATGGCGGCCGATGCGACCGGCCTGCTCGACGCGCTGAAGATCGATCGCGCGCACATGGTCGGTGGCTCGATGGGCGGCATGATCGCTCAGGTGATCGCCGCGACCCACCCGCAGCGCACGCGCTCGCTCGTCTCGATCATGTCGACCAGCGGTCGGCCGGGCCTGCCGACGGGCAAGCCCGAGGCCGTGGCGATGCTGTCGGCGCAGCCCGAGGGAACGGAGCGCGAGCAGCTGATCGCGCATGGCATGAAGCTGCGCACCGTCATCAGCGGTCCAGGCTATCCGACCGACCCTGCCGCGATGCGCGCCCTGGTCGAACGCAACATCGACCGCCGCTATTATCCGCCGGGCGCGGCGCGGCAGTACCTTGCGATCATGGCCTCGGGCCCGCGCGTCGATCTCCTGAAGACGGTCAAGGTGCCGACCCTGGTGCTGCACGGCGAGGACGATCCGCTGCTGCCGGTCGAGTGCGGTCGCGACGTCGCGGCCCTCGTACCCGGCGCGAAGATCGAGACTTTCCCCGGCTGGGGCCACGACGTGCCCGAGCAGATGGTGCCGAAACTCGTCGAGAGCGTTTCGAAGTTCTGCAAGGCTGCTTGAGGAGCCCACGATGAAGTTCGGCATCTTCTACGAGCATCAGCTGCCCCGGCCGTGGGGCGAGAAGAGCGAGTACCAGCTCCTGCAGGATTCGCTCACCCAGATCGAGCTCGCCGACCGGCTGGGCTACGACTATGCGTGGGAAGTCGAGCATCACTTCCTCGAGGAGTACTCGCACTCGTCGGCGCCGGAAGTGTTCCTCGGCGCCGCCAGCCAGCGCACCAAGCGGATCCGGCTGGGCCATGGCGTTATCCAGCTCACCACCAACAACCCGCACCGCGTCGCCGAGAAGGTCTCGACGCTCGACCTCCTGTCGGGCGGCCGGGTCGAGCTGGGCATGGGCGAGGCGGCGGGGCCGGCCGAGCTGCATCCGTTCAACATCCGGGTGCGCGACAAGCGCGAGCGCTGGGAGGAGGCCGTGAAGGCCATCGTCCCCATGTTCACCAGGGAGAGCTGGGAGTTCCACGGCCAGTACTACGACTTCCCGGCGCGCAACGTGATTCCCAAGCCGTTCCAGAAGCCGCATCCGCCGCTGTGGGTCGCCTGCTCGAACATCGCCACCATCGGCAAGGCCGGCGAGTGGGGCATGGGGGCGCTGGGCTTCACCTTCGTCACGCCGGAGGCGGCGCGGGCCTGGGTGCACAAGTACTACAACAACCTGCTCAACAACTCGAAGAAGCTCGCCGACTATCCCAGCAATCCCAACGTGGCGATGGTCTCGGGCTTCATGTGCGCGCCCACCGACGAGGAGGCCGAGGCCAAGGCCGCTGGCTGGACCTTCTTCATCTTCGCGCTTTCCTACTATGGCCGCAAAGGTGTCGATGCGCCGGGCACCTCCAACCTGTGGGACGAATACCAGGCCTGGCGCGGCGGACCGGAAGAGAAGAAGGCGCTCGAATCGGGCCTCATCGGCTCGCCGGAAACCATCCGCAAGAAGCTGCGCCAGTTCCAGGCCAGCAGGGTCGATCAGGTGATCCTGCTGAACCAGGCCGGCAAGACCAGCCACGAGGATATCTGCGGCTCGCTCGATCTCTTCGCCCGCGAAGTGATGCCGGAATTCCATGCCGCCGAAGCCGAGCATGCGGCCTGGAAGCAGAAGGTGCTGGACCGCGAGATCGTGCTCGAGGATCTCGACGTGGCGAAGTACGACATCTTCAGCCACCAGAACGAACACATCGTCCGCCTGACGCCCGAGCAGCTGAAGCAGAAGATGGCCGAGAAGGAGGCCGCCGCGAAGCGCGCCTGAGCGCGCTTCGCTCGTCTACCGCCCCGGCGGCACCTGCGTGCGGTACCAGTCGACGATCTCCGCGCCGGTCCACATGACGACGCCCTCGTGACCGAGGATGTAGTCGTAGAGCATCTCCAGATACTTGATCCGGTGCGGCACGCCCGTGAGGTAGGGATGGATCGAGATCGCCATCACGCGCGGCGCGGTCTTGCCGTCGAGGTAGAGACGGTCGAACTGGTCGCGGCCGCGCCGGAAGATCTCGTCCGACGGCTGCTGCTGCACGGCGCTCATGACGACGTCGTTGATCTCGACCGTGTAGGGCACTGAGACGATCTCCCCGTGCGCGGTCTTCAGGGGCAGCGGCTGCTCGTCCATCACCCAGTCGGCGACGTACTCGATGCCGGCCTCCGCCAGCAGGTCGAGCGTCTCGTCGGTCTCGGTGAGGCCGGGACTCTCCCAGCCGCGCGGTGGCTTGCCGGTGAAGTCCTTGATGGCGCGGATCGTGTCGGCGATGGCGCTCCTCTGGTCCTCGACCTTGTGCATCGGCTTCTGCACCCAGCCATGGCCCATGAAGTCCCAGCCGGCCTCATGCGCCGCCTCGCACGCCTCGCGATAGAGCTCGCAGGCCGTGCCGTTCACGGCGAAGGTCGCCTTGAGCTTGCGGGCGTTCAGCGTCTCGAGGAAGCGCCAGAAGCCGACCCGCATCCCGTATTCGTGCCATGCCCAGTTGGGCACGTCAGGCAGCAGCGGCACGCCCATCGGCGGCGGCAGGACGGTGCGCGGCATCGCCCCGGCCGGGCTCCAGTTCTCGACGTTCACGATCGTCCAGACGGCAACCCGCGCGTCGCCCGGCAGGACGAGCTTCGGCCGCTTGTGGATCGGCAGATAGGGCGTGCGCCCGCGGACGCTGTCTCCGGTTTCGCGGGTCATCGCCGGCGCTATGCCTTGTTCGGATTGATCAGGAATTTCTCGCCGGTCGCGCGCTTGGCGTAGGCGGTGAGGTTCTTGAGATCGAGCGCTTCCGGCAGCGAGATGGTCCTGGTGTAGTGGCTGGCGAAGGTCGTCTTGAGTGAGTTCACGACGCGCTCGCGCAGCCGCAGCTGGTCGGGGCGGCCGATCTTCTGCAGGAACGGCGTCAGCAGCCAGCCGCCGACGCCCCAGGCCATGCCGTAGTTGCGCGTCAGTTCGACCGGGCCGGTGTTGAGGCTGCCATAGACATAGACCTGCTTGTGCACGGAGGAGCCGTAGCGGTTGTAGGTCGTCGCGGTCTTGTTGATGGCGATTTCCATGGCCGTCAGGATCTGGCTGGCGAGCTTGCCGCCGCCGATCGCGTCGAAGGCGATGGTGGCGCCGGTCTCGACCAGCGCCTGCACGAGGTCGTCCTGGAAGCTTGCGACGCTCGAATCGACGACATGCTTGGCGCCGATGCCCTTCAGCAGCTTGGCCTGCTCGGCGCTGCGCACGATGTTCACGAGGCCGATCCCGTCCTCGTTGCAGATCTTGACCAGCATCTGGCCGAGGTTGGAGGCGGCGGCCGTGTGGACCAGCGCCTTGTGGTCCTCGCGCTTCATGGTCTCGGTCATGCCGAGCGCCGTCAGCGGATTGACGAACCACGAGGCACCTTCGGCGGCCGTGGTGCCGGTCGGCAGGGGCTGGCAGTCGCGCGCGTTCAGCAGCCGGTACTGGGCGTACATCGAGCCGCCGACCATCGAGACGAGCTTGCCCTTCAGCGCCTGAGCGGCGTCGGACGAGCCCGCCTTGATCACGGTACCGGCGCCTTCATTGCCGACCGGGAGCGACTCGCCCAGGCGTGTGGCCAGGAACGGCAGGGCGGCAGCGGACACCGGCGCCGTCACCTTGACGCCCTCGCCGCTGCCGTTCGAGGTGGCCTTGCTGAGGTCGGCCGGGCCGGTGAGCAGGCCGAGATCGGACGGGTTGATCGGCGTCGCCTCGACCTTGACCACTACCTGGTCGGGGCCGGGCTCGGGCACATCGACCCGCGCCAGTGACAGTTCGAGCTGTCCTTCGGTGGAGATCAGGGAGCGAAGCTGCAGGCCCGATAGCTTGTTGGTGTCGCTCATCTCATTCTCCGCATTGTTTGAAGGCGCGCACGATGCCAAGGGCCACGGGGGCGAACAAGCTTCAATCCGCCGCTCTTTCGCAAGCGGCCGAAGGTCAGCCGGTCCAGGCCCGCCGCGTGGTCGAGAAAGCGAGCACGGCGGAGAAGGCCACGATGCCCAGCGCCACGCAGGTATAGAGGCCCGAAATGCCCCAGCCGAAATGGTCGAGGGCCAGCAGGCTGCCGCCGCCCGCGATGGTGATGCGCGTCAGGTTGGCCGCGACCGGCCAGACCATCTCGCCGGTGCCCTGCGAGGCGAAGTAGAGCGCCATGGCCAGGCCGAAGAAGCCATAGGCCGGCCCGACGATGCTGAGATAGTGACGGCCCGAGGCCAGCGCGCCGGGATTGGTGGTGAAGAGGCCGAGCCACAGGTCGGGCCAGAGCGCCACGATGAGGCCGATGGTGGCGGCGACGGCGCCGGCCATGAAGGCGCCGGTCCACGCCAGGCGCTGGGCACGGGCATATTGTTTGGCGCCGATGTTGGTGCCGACCAGCGCCGTCAAGGTCGCGCCGATGCCGAAGCTGATCGGGATCAGCATGTATTCGAGCCGCGACCCGATTCCGTAGCCCGCGATGGCCGCGTCGCCTTCGCGCCCGATCAGGCCGGTGACGACCAGCACGGTGCCGTTGGTCAGGATGACGACGAGGCAGGCGACCAGACCGACCTTCAGGATGTCCCGGAAGGCACGCCAGCGGAACCCGTCGACCGGCCAGCGCAGCCTGAGCGGCGCCTTTGCGCCCGTCAGTTTCGACAGCATCCAGACGGCGGCGAGGGCGAAGGCGATTGCCGCAGCGATGGCGGGACCGCGAATGCCGAAGGCGGGCAGGCCGAACCATCCCAGGGTCAGCGCGCCGGTGAGGGGGATCTGGATTCCCGCCGTCACGACCAGCGCCAGGCCGGGCGTCTTCATGTCGCCGGTGCCGCGCAGGACGGACGCCATCGAATTGGCGACCCAGTGGGCGACGCAGCCCGAGAACAGGATGGTGGCGAAGGCCTCGGCGCGGTCGAGCGCCTCGCCGCTGCCGCCCAGGGCACCGAAGATCTGGCGGCCGAAGCCCACGAACAGGATGCCGAAAAGTGCCGCCATGCCGATCGCAATGGCGAGGGCATGGGCCGCTGCCGCCTCGGCGGCCGCCTTGTTGCCGGAGCCCAGGGCGCGGGCCACCGAAGAGGAGATGCCGCCACCCATGGCGCCGGCCGACATCATGCCGAGCGTCATCTGCGTCGGGAACACCAGGGCGAGGGCCGCGAGGTCGACGACGCCGAGCTGGCCGATGAAGTAGCCGTCGGCGATGCTGACGAGGCTCTGCATGGCCACGTTCAGCACGTTCGGGGTCGCGAGGGTGAGGATGGTGGGCACGATCGGCCCGGCCAGCATCATCTGCCGGCGTTGTGCGGGAGTCATTGCAGGCGATGTAGCACGCGCTGCATCCCCTGCTCGCGAACTTATCTCATGAGGTCGGGAGTTTTGTCAGCGCCTCGCGCGCTGCGAAACGACGGCCTCGGCGAGCTGGTCGATCGTCACGATGTCGGCGGCGACATTCATCGGGATGGTGACGTCGAACCGGTCCTCGAGCTCCATGATGACGTCCATGATCGTGAGCGAATCGACGGTCAGTCCCTTGGAGATGACCGTCTGCGGCGTGATCGCCTTGCCGCCGGCATTGTACGGTCCCAGAAGGCTGAAAATCTCGCGCATGACGTCGAACTGCAGCGAGGGCACGCCGGTCATGGAAGTAGCGGGGGCGACCAGTTCCTGAACGGCCTGCATAACTCACTCCGTCGAAAAGGGGGGTGAGCGCATTTCATCCCGACGCGGCCCGGATGTGAAATAACGTTTGGTTACCCACTGTTGCGGGACGTTACGGAATGTTTCCGCCCGTCAGGCCGTATGAAGGATGTTGAGCTGCTGCCGCACCTCGTCGAGCGGTCTCTCGACATGGGGCCAGTAGTCCCACTTGTCGGACAGGTCGGTATTCACGAGAGCACCGCGTTCGATGGCCGCGAACATCCGCTCGGCGGCGCCCGGTTCACCCAGTACGCCGATGGTCGTGTAGCCATCGGCGGTCGGTCGCGCATTCACGCCGGCACTGAAGATCAGAACGGCGAAGAGGATCAGGTAGAAGGGCCGCGTCTGCTTGAAGCCCGCAGTGAAGGAGGCGACCTGCAACTCGCCCTGCGGATCGGTGCCGTAGCCGCCCAGCACGTGGCAGAAGTCGTGATAGAGACCGGCCTCCGGGAACCCGAACCGCTCGCCCGGCATGCCGAACTTGTTGCGCTGGAAATAATCCCACATCGAGCGGCCGACCGTGCCGTCCGGCAGCTTCTCCCAAGCGCGATACCGGGCGGCCAGTTCCGGGTCCTCGATCAGTCCGCGCATGCCCAGGATGCTTTTCGCGAGCGCCACGACGCCGTGCTGCCGGAGCTGGTCCTTCATGATGTCGCCGACCTGGCTGCGCCGCAGCAGGTCGAGCTTGAACAGGGTCATGTGCTGCTCGGCCAGCCGGCGCAGATTGGCCAGTTCCGGCGTGGCGATGCCCAGTGCCTCGGCGAACGCCTCGACGCTGGCAATGGTCTCGCGCGAGGGCACGCCGTCGGCCAGCGCCAGGATCAGGAGGCCGTTGACGAATTGATGGCGGAGGTCGACCGACGGAAATCCTGCAGCGAGTTCCGCCGGCGTCAGCGGCGGCAGGGTCGCGATATCGGCGTCGATGCGCAGGATGACCTGTCGCGCCGCTTCCATCAGCGCCAGCTGCGATTTGCCGGGCGTGCCGGCGACCGAAGCGACCGTCTTCATGGCCCGCAGGCCGAGGAGGGCGGCGGCGGGCTCCGGATGCATCAGGCGCATGGAGATCTCCGTCTCACTCCGCAGCGAGCGGCGTGGGCTTCAGCCAGTCGTCGAAGTCGCGCAGCGCCCGGACGGCCATCGCCTGCTTGCGCTCCTTGCCCTTGAAGCTGCCGGCGATGGGCGGGAACAGGCCGAAGTTGATGTTCATCGGCTGGAAGGTCGTGGCGTCGGCGCCGCCGGTGATGTGACCGAGCAGCGCGCCCATCGCCGTGGTGGGCGGCGGCGGCGCCTGCGCGCGGCACAGCCTCTCGGCCGCCGCAAACCGCCCGGTCATCAGCCCGACCGCGGCGCTCTCGACATAGCCTTCGCAGCCGGTGATCTGGCCGGCGAACCGCAGCCGCGGCATCGCCTTCAGGCGCAGGGTGCCGTCGAGCAGGCGCGGACTGTTGAGGAAGGTGTTGCGATGGAGGCCGCCCAGCCGGGCGAACTCGGCCTTCTCGAGGCCGGGGATGGTGCGGAAGATGCGCGTCTGCTCGCCGTGCTTCAGCTTGGTCTGGAAGCCCACGATGTTCCACAAGGTGCCCAGCGCATTGTCCTGGCGCAGCTGCACCACCGCCCAGGGGCGATGGCCGGTGCGGGGATCGCGCAAGCCAACCGGCTTCATCGGCCCGAAGCGCAGGCTCTGCGGCCCAGTCGAGGCGATGACCTCGATCGGCTGGCAGCCCTGGAAGTAGGGCGTGTTGTGCTCCCACTGCTTGAACTCGGTCTTCTCGCCGGCCAGCAGTGCGGCGACGAAGGCCTCGTACTGAGGCTTGTCCATCGGGCAGTTGAAGTAGTCCGCGCCGTCGCTGCCCTCGACATTGCCCGGGCCGACCTTGTCGTAACGCGACTGCTTCCAGGCGACCGACTGGTCGATGCTCTCGTGATGGACGATCGGCGCGATGGCGTCGAAAAAGGCGAGCGAGTCCTCGCCGGTGAGATTGGCAATGGCCTCGGCGAGCGCCGGCGAGGTGAGGGGGCCGGTCGCCACGATGACGCTGTCCCAATCTTCCGGAGGCAGGCCCGCCACCTCTTCGCGCTCGAGTGTCACCAGCGGATGGGCGAGCAGGGTTTCCTGCACCGCGGCAGAAAATCCGTGCCGGTCGACCGCGAGCGCGCCGCCCGCCGGCAGCTTGTGCGCGTCGGCCGAACGCATGATCAACGACCCGGCGCGGCGCATCTCCTCGTGGATCACGCCGACGGCGTTGTTGGCGGCATCGTCGGAGCGGAAGGAGTTGGAGCAGACCAGCTCGGCGAGGCTGTCGGTGAGATGCGCCTCAGTCCCGCGCAGCGGCCGCATCTCGTGCAGCACCACCGGCACGCCCGCCTGGGCGAGCTGCCAGGCCGCCTCGCTGCCTGCGAGACCACCGCCGACGACGTGTACGGGCTTGGTGCTTGACGTCATGCTCTCCGACCTGAAACCTGCGCCTCCTTACAATGGAGGGTCCGACATGGCCATCAAGTTCCACAATCCCAAGTCCGTCTCCGTCGCCGGCAAGTATAGCCTGGGCGTCGAGGTGCCTCCGGAGGCACGCGTGCTCTACGTGTCGGGCCAGGTCGGCGTCGATTCTGCGGGCAAGCTGCACGACGGCATCGAGGCCCAGAGCGAACAGGTCTGGAAGAATATCGGCGAGGTTCTGAAGGCCGGCGGCATGGACTTTCGCGACATCGTCAAGCTCACCGTGTTCCTGACCGATAGCCGCTTCATCCCGGCCTTCCGCGAGGTCCGCGGCAAGTATGTCGGGCAGGAACCCTATCCCGCATCGACCCTGCTGGTTGTGGCTGGCCTCGCCGATCCCTCGATGCTGGTCGAGGTCGAAGTGGTGGCTGCGAAGTAGATAGGGAGTCCAAAGGCGAACGCCGGGAGCGGCCGAATTGGGGTCATGCCCAACTGATGCGACCCGCAGGGGCCGCTCCCGCCGTGCCGTTCGCGTCTGCCGCTATGCCGATGCCCGAACGATTGCCTCGACAATCACTGCGGCACGTTGCTTGGGTGGATTCATCAAAACCTCCCTGCTGAACGTGACCTTCGAATTCACGCACCGGCGGGCGGGGCTGTCAACGGCGATTCGCGACGGCGGACTCGCCCGGCGGTGGATGCGGTGCCATTATCGCACCTTCAAAGTCCAGGCAGGCGTAGGTTGGTTCCCAGCATCAAGAAGCCCGTGGTTGGAGTGATCGGCAACTCCGGCGTGATCAACGACCGTCACAACGTCCAGCTCGTGGGACAGCGCAACATGCGGGCGGTCGCCGACGTCGCGGGGGCGCTGCCGCTGATGTTCGCCGGCACCCCGGACATCACCGACGTCGAGGCCCTGCTGGGCGCGGTCGACGGCATCCTGCTCACCGGCGCCCGCGCCAACGTCCATCCGACGCGTTTCGGGGCCGAGCCGCATCCGGCCCACGAACCCTACGACCAGGAGCGCGACGCGATGGCCCTGTCGCTGATCGATGCCTGTGTCGAGCGCGGCGTGCCGATCTTCGGCATCTGCCGCGGCTTTCAGGAAATGAACGTGGCCTTCGGCGGCTCTCTGCATCCCGAGATCCGCGAGATTCCGGGCCGCCTCAACCACCGCATGCCGAGGCTTGAGAATGGCGAGGTCCATCCCGATCCCACCGTGGTGTTTGCCGACCGGCACGAGGTGCAGCTCGTGAAGGACGGCTATTTCGCCCGGCTGCTCGGCTGCGAGTGCATTCGCGTGAACTCGCTCCATGGGCAGGGGATCCTCGATCCCGGCCAGCGGGTCGCCATCGAAGGCGTCGCGGAGGACGGCACGATCGAGGCGATCTGCATCACCGGCGCTCCGGCTTTCGCGGTGGGTGTTCAGTGGCACGCCGAATACGACCCGCAATCCAACCCGATCAATCGCGCCCTGTTCCAGGCGTTCGGCGAGGCTCTGCGCGAGCACATGCGCTCCTCCTGAGGCTTTGCGATGACGGACACGCTCAAGGTCGGGCTGGCGCAGCTCAATCCCAAGGTCGGCGACGTGGCGGGCAATCTCGCCAAGGTGCGGGCTGCCCGCGCGCAGGCCGCCCGGCAAGGCGCCGATCTGGTGCTTTTCCCCGAAATGGTGGTGGCCGGATACTTCCCGGAGGATCTCGTCCTCAAGCCGGCCTTCCAGGACGCCTGCCACGACGCGGTCGAGGCGCTTCGGGAAGATACAAGCGAAGGCGGCCCGGCCCTGTTCGTCACCACGCCGTGGCGCGAGGACGGCAAGCTCTACAATGCCATCGTCGCCCTCGATAAGGGCGAGATCGTCGGCAAGCGCTACAAGGTCGATCTGCCGAACTACGGCGTGTTCGACGACAAGCGCGTGTTCTCGCCGGGGCCGATGCCCGGGCCGATCGTCTTCAGGGGCGTCCGGATCGGCGTGCCGATCTGCGAGGATGCCTGGACGCCCGATGTCGTCGAATGCATCGCCGAGACCGGCGGCGAGATTCTTCTCGTGCCCAACGGCTCGCCCTACGAGGCCGGCAAGACCGATCTGCGCGTGCAACTCGGCGTCAAGCGCGTGGTCGAGAGCGGTCTGCCCTTCGTCTATCTCAACCAGGTCGGCGGGCAGGACGAGGTCGTCTATGACGGCGCCTCCTTCGCGCTGGGCGCCGACCGTTCGCTCAAGGCCAAGCTCGCCTCCTTCGCCGAAGAGGTCGCCACGATCGAGTTCCGGCGCGGCGCCGGCGGTTGGGAATGCCAGCCCGGGCCGATCGCGCCCGAGCTGGACCGCCTCGACTCGATCTATCAGGCGATGGTGCTCGGCCTGCGCGACTATGTGAACAAGACGGGCTTCCCCTCGGTGGTGATCGGGCTGTCCGGCGGCGTCGATTCGGCGATCACGGCGGCGGTGGCGGCCGACGCGCTGGGCCCCGATCGCGTGCACGCGATCATGATGCCGTCGCCCTATACCAGCCGCGACTCGCTGGAGGATGCCGAGGCCTGCGCCCGGGCGATCGGCGTGCGCTACGACATCGTCGACATCGGACCGGCGATGGAGGCGTTCCGCGGCATGCTGGCGCCGCTGTTCGGCAACCGAGCCGAGGACGTCACCGAGGAGAACATCCAGAGCCGCGCCCGCGGCGTCACCCTGATGGCGGTGTCGAACAAGCTGGGTGGCATGGTGGTGACGACCGGCAACAAGTCGGAGATGGCGGTGGGCTACGCCACGCTCTACGGCGACATGTGCGGCGGCTTCAATGTGCTGAAGGACGTCTACAAGACCACCGTCTTCGACCTCTGTCGGTGGCGAAATGCGCACCTGCCCGTGGGCGCACTGGGACGCGCGGGCGTGATGATCCCGCCGCGCATCGTCGACAAGCCGCCCTCGGCCGAACTGCGGCCCGACCAGAAGGACTCCGACTCGCTGCCGCCCTATGCGACGCTCGACGCCATCCTGAAGGGCCTGATCGAGCGCGACCTCGACACCGTGGCGCTGGCGAAGGAGGGCCACGACCCCGCGACCGTGGACCGCGTGTGGCACCTGCTCGAAGGCGCCGAGTACAAGCGCCGACAGGCGCCGCCCGGCGTGAAGATCACCTCCCGCAGCATCAGCCGCGAGCGCCGCTATCCGATCGTGAACGGGTTCCGGGGCAGGGCGCGGGAGTTTCCAAGTGACCGATGAACTCGGGCGCCTGGCCACCCGCGAATACGACGTCACGCTGCCGGACGGCACGCGGGGAAAGCTGGCCTTCGCCCTCTGCGATCCGGCCAGGGACAATGCACTGGCCCAGCATGCCCGCCAACGGAAGGCCGTCGCCTTCGGCCTGCTGAGTTTCGCGGAGCTGCCGGGCGCACCCCGGAACGCGCTCCTCTGGGTGCGCACGAAGGACGGCATGGAAATGACGACGGCCGACGGCGACGATCAGCCGGGCGGCGACCTGCAACGCCTCGTTGCGCGCCACTTCATCGCGTTCTTCGACGAGGTCAAGGACCTGGTGCCCGAACTGGCGACGTTGCCCTTCCATCTGAAGGATGCTTCGTGATGCTGATCGTCCAGATGTCGGATCCGCACGTGAAGCGCGAAGGCGAACAGCTCTATGGTCGCATCGACACGCAGGGCTTTCTCGAGCGGGCGGTGGCGCATGTGAACGGGCTCGATCCGCGGCCCGACATCGCCCTGGTGACGGGCGATCTGGTCGACAAGGGCGCGCCGGCGGAATACGCGAACCTGAAGCGCCTGCTGTCGAGGCTCGATATCCCGTTCTACCTCATTCCCGGCAACCACGATGCGCGGGACCCTCTGCGCGAGGCGTTTCCGGAACATGCCTACCTGCCGCAGGCCGGCTTCCTGCAATACGTCCTGGACGACCAGCCGCTGCGTCTGATCGCCCTCGATACGCTCGTCGAAGGCAAGGGCCACGGCGCGCTTTGCGATGAGCGGCTGGACTGGCTCGAAGCCCGGTTGGAGGAAAGCGCCCGCACCACCCTGCTCTTCATGCATCATCCGCCGTTCGATGTCGGCATCGCGCCGCTCGATGCGGCGCGGCTGCTCGAAGGCGGGGACCGGCTGGAGTCGCTTGTCCGCGCACACGGCAACGTCGAACGCGTGTTGTGCGGTCACGTGCACCGGCCGATCCAGGTCCGCTGGGCCGGCACGATGGCGTCGATCGCCCCCAGCACGGCCCATCAGGCCTCGCTGGACCTGCGCGAGGGCGCCAAGCTCTCGATGACCATGGATCCGCCCGGCGTGGCGCTGCACCTGTGGCGGCCCGGCACGGGCCTGATCACCCATGTGAGCTATGTCGGCTCTTATGAGGGGCCGCGTCCGTTCAGCTGACGCTCTGTTCCAGTCGGTCGGACGGGGAATGCAGGTGGACTCTCACGTCAGGTCAGCCCATCGCTGTCGGACGTTATGACCCCTCGCACGCTGGTACGCATCCAGGTGGAACTTGCGCGGTGGTCTTCCGTTTCGGAGGCAAGATGGTCGCCACCAGTACGCAGGGACTGATCAAGAGGCTCGGTCCCGGTGTGATCACCGGCGCCGCCGACGACGATCCGAGCGGCATCGCGACCTATTCCCAGGCCGGCGCCCATGCCGGCTTCGGACTTCTCTGGACGGTGGTGCTGACCTGGCCGCTGATGCTCGCGGTTCAGTCTGTCAGCGCCCGCATCGGTCGCGTCACCGGCCACGGCCTGGCCGCCAACATGTGCCGCGCGTTTCCCCGCCCCGTGGTGCTGGGGGCCGTCCTGCTGCTGTTCGTGGCCAACACCATCAACATCGGCGCCGATCTCGTCGCCATGGGGGCGGGTGTGGCGATGCTCGTGGGCGGGGGACAGGTGTTCTTCACCTTCCTGTTCGCGATCGCCTCGGCGCTGGCCATAGTCTTCATTCCCTACAGCCGCTATGTCGGCTTTCTGAAATACCTGACCTTCTCGTTGTTCGCCTATGTCGGCATCGTCTTCACGGCGCATATCGATTGGCGCGCGGTCGGCATCGGTGCCCTGGTGCCGAAGTTTGCCCTCGACAAGGACTCGTTGATGCTGGTCGTTGCGGTGCTGGGCACCACGAT
>JAESFK010000138.1_pt1 | contig 60069 bp, 60 predicted proteins | sample 9269391 | NCBI WGS metagenome assembly JAESFK01 (sample SAMN14506231, study PRJNA617097) | algae metagenome | isolation source: Drouetiella hepatica UHER 2000/2452 and co-occurring heterotrophs from... | place: Slovakia: Slovak Paradise National Park, Hrabusice, Kosice Region | collected 2000-01-01
ATCGGCATCAGGAAAGGCTTGTCGAGCGGACGGTCGGGCTGCGGGATCCACGCATCGACAGCTTCCATCAGCTTCAGAATCGCTTCCTTGCCGATGTTGTCGTCGCGGCTTTCAAGCGCAGCAAGCGCCGAACCGGTAACGATTGGAATATTGTCGCCGTCAAAGCCGCGCTTCGAAAGTTCTTCGCGGATTTCCATCTCGACGAGTTCGAGCAGCTCGGGATCGTCCAGCTGATCGACCTTGTTGAGGAAGACGACCATGGTCGGAACGCCGACCTGCTTCGCGAGCAGGATGTGCTCCTTGGTCTGCGGCATCGGGCCGTCAGCGGCCGACACCACCAGGATCGCGCCGTCCATCTGGGCGGCACCGGTGATCATGTTCTTCACATAGTCGGCGTGGCCCGGGCAATCGACGTGTGCATAGTGACGGGCAGCGGTTTCATATTCGACGTGTGCGGTCGAAATGGTGATGCCGCGCTCGCGCTCTTCGGGAGCCTTGTCGATGTTCGCGAAATCGACGGCAGTACCGCCGGTCGTTTCGGCGAGCACCTTAGTGATCGCTGCGGTCAGCGAGGTCTTGCCATGGTCAACGTGACCGATGGTGCCGATGTTGCAGTGCGGCTTGTTCCGCTCGAATTTTGCCTTGGCCATGATTTTACCCTTGTCCTTCGTCTGGCGTGTCTAAATGCTCAGAAAATTGTTCGTTCGGCGGAACCGCCTGTTGAAACAGGCGCCGCCATTAGTCGGCTTTGCAGAGGAGGGCAAGCCCTGCGGGGTGAAAGCGGCCCGAAAGCCGTTCACCCCGCAAAAAGCTTACGCCATTTTGGCTTTCACCTCTTCGGCGACGTTCGTCGGCACTTCTTCATAATGCGAGAATTGCATCGAATAATTGGCGCGTCCCTGGCTGAAGCTGCGCAGCTGGTTCACATAACCGAACATGTTCGCCAGCGGCACCATCGCCTCGACGACCTGGGCGTTGCCCCGGCTGTCGGTGCCCTGAATCTGGCCGCGGCGGCTGTTGAGATCGCCGATCACGTCGCCCATGAAATCCTCGGGCGTCGTCACTTCGACCTTCATCACCGGCTCGAGCAGCTTGATGCCGGCCTTCGCCGCCACTTCGCGCATCGCCGCACGGCCCGCGATTTCGAACGCCAGCGCCGACGAGTCGACGTCGTGATACGCGCCGTCGGTCAGCTTGATCTCGAAATCGATGATCGGGAAGCCGATCATGTGGCCGTTTTCCGCCGATTCGCGCATGCCCTTTTCAACCGACGGAATATATTCGCGCGGAATGTTGCCGCCCTTGATCTCGTCGCTGAAAACGATGCCCGAACCGCGTTCGCCGGGAACGACGGTCACCTTGACGCGGCCGAACTGGCCCGAGCCACCCGACTGCTTCTTGTGGGTGTAATCGACGTCAACCGACTTCGCGAGCGATTCGCGATACGCCACCTGCGGCGCACCGACATTCGCTTCGACCTTGAATTCGCGGCGCATGCGATCGACGAGAATGTCGAGGTGAAGCTCGCCCATACCCTTGATGATCGTCTGGCCCGATTCATGATCGGTCGAAACGCGGAACGAGGGATCCTCGGCGGCCAGGCGGTTGAGCGCGATGCCCATACGTTCCTGGTCGGCCTTGGTCTTCGGTTCCACCGACAGTTCGATGACGGGATCGGGGAACACCATGCGTTCGAGGATGATCGGCGCGTTTGTGGCGCACAGCGTGTCCCCGGTCGTGGTTTCCTTGAGGCCCGCGAGCGCGATGATGTCGCCGGCAAAGGCTTCATCGACGTCTTCGCGGCTGTTCGCATGCATCAACAGCATACGGCCGACCTTTTCCTTCTTGTCCTTGACCGAGTTCAGATAGGTGCCCTTGGTCAGGGTGCCCGAATAGATGCGGGCGAAGGTGAGGGTGCCGACGAACGGATCGTTCATGATCTTGAACGCCAGCAGCGACAGCGGCGCGTCGTCTTCGGGCGGACGCGAATCGGGGGTCTCGCCGTCAAGCTTGAGGCCCTGAACGTCGGGAATGTCGAGTGGGCTCGGCATATAGTCGACCACCGCGTCGAGCAACGGCTGGACGCCCTTGTTCTTGAACGCCGAGCCGCAGCAGACGGGGACGAACGACTGATTGAGCGTACCCTTGCGGATCAGCTTCTTCAGCGTGTCGATGTCGGGCTCATCGCCGCCCAGATAGGCTTCCATGACATCATCGTCTTGCTCGACGGCCATTTCGATGAGGTTGGTGCGATATTCGGCGGCCTTGTCAACGAGGTCAGCCGGAATGTCTTCGTAGAAGAATTCGGCGCCCAGTGCTTCGTCCTTCCAGACGATCGCACGGTTGTGGACCAGATCGACCAGACCCTTCAGGTCGGCTTCGATCCCGATCGGGATGTAGAGTACGGCCGGACGCGCGCCCAGACGATCGATGATCGACTGGACGCAATATTCGAAATTCGCACCGGTGCGGTCGAGCTTGTTGATGAAGCACATGCGCGGCACGCCGTAACGGTCGGCCTGGCGCCACACGGTTTCCGACTGCGGCTCAACCCCGGCAACGCCGTCGAAGCACGCTACGGCGCCGTCGAGCACGCGGAGCGAGCGTTCGACTTCGATGGTGAAGTCGACGTGCCCGGGGGTGTCGATGATGTTGATGCGGTGATCATTCCAGAAACAGGTGGTGGCAGCCGACGTGATCGTGATCCCGCGCTCCTGCTCCTGCTCCATCCAGTCCATCGTTGCGGCGCCGTCATGGACTTCGCCGATCTTGTAGGACTTGCCGGTGTAGTAAAGGATACGCTCGGTCGTCGTGGTCTTGCCGGCGTCGATGTGCGCCATGATACCGATGTTGCGATACATGCTGAGCGGATGGCTGCGTGCCATGGTCTTTTCCTTGGATGTGGGGGGCGGCCAGTTGAGCCGCCCCCGATATAGGAAGAATTGTTGCGATTGCGAGACGCCCCCAGAACACGGGGAGCGTCCCGGCAATTACCAGCGGTAGTGACTGAAAGCGCGGTTCGCTTCGGCCATACGGTGGGTGTCTTCGCGCTTCTTCACCGCGTTACCGCGGTTGTTCGACGCGTCGAGCAGTTCACCCGACAGGCGCGCGGCCATCGTCGTTTCGCTGCGGTTGCGCGCCGCGGTGATCAGCCAGCGGATCGCCAGCGCCTGCGCGCGGTCGGGACGGACTTCGACCGGAACCTGATAGGTCGCACCGCCGACGCGGCGGCTGCGGACTTCGATGTTCGGACGGATGTTTGCCAGCGCTTCGTGGAACACGCCGATCGGTTCCTTCTTGGCACGGGCTTCGACCGATTCGAGCGCACCGTAAACGATGTTTTCAGCGACCGACTTTTTCCCGTCCAGCATGACGCTGTTCATGAATTTCGACAGCACCGTATCACCGAAACGGGGATCGGGCAGGATTTCGCGACGTTCAGGACGACGACGACGAGCCATAGGATATTCCTTTACCAACAGCGTCCCGGCGCAAACGCGACATCGGGACGATCAATTCACCAGAAAAAGCGGCGTCCTTACTTCGGACGCTTCGCGCCGTACTTCGAACGGCTCTGCTTGCGGTCCTTCACACCCTGCGTATCGAGCACGCCGCGCAGGACGTGGTAACGCACCCCGGGAAGATCGCGGACACGACCACCACGGATCAGAACAACGCTGTGTTCCTGGAGGTTGTGGCCTTCGCCGGGGATGTAAGTGATGACTTCGCGCTGGTTGGTCAGGCGGACCTTCGCAACCTTACGGAGCGCCGAGTTCGGCTTTTTCGGGGTGGTCGTATAGACTCGGGTGCAAACGCCGCGCTTTTGCGGGTTTGCGTCCATCGCCGGAACCTTGGACTTCACCTTCTGGGGAGTCCGGCCCTTGCGGACCAGCTGGTTGATCGTGGGCATGAATGCTTCACCTTTAAATGTCCGCCCATCGGAGCGAACGGTTACTGTACCGCGGTGGATGAAGCATCGGTCCGAAGTCCCGCAGAAATCCGCGGAAAACGGGCAACCTTGTAACAGCAAAAGACCCCGGCGGATCGTATCGATCTTCCGGAGGCTTCATCCGCGCCAGCAATGTTCAGCGCTGTTGTAACCGGAAGAGGCAGTTAAGCGCCGCTTTCGATCGACGCGGCCCCTAGCGGTGATTCCCTTTAGGGTCAAGGGGCGAGCAAGATTGTTGCGCCGATCGGACCGGGCTATCGGTAGCCGATGTCAGCGATCCGCCACGCCAGCTTTGCGCCCCAGATCGCGCGCGACACCCGGCTGCTGATCCTCGGCAGCCTGCCTGGCGCGCGATCGCTCGCCGAGCGGCAATATTATGCACATCCGACGAACCAGTTCTGGCGGCTGGTCGGCGCCTTGATTGGTGAACCGCTCGCTGAACTCGATTATGACGAACGGCTCGTCCGGCTGCGCGCCGCGAAGATCGGCCTGTGGGACGTGATCCGCACCGCCGAGCGACGGTCGAGCAGTGACAGCGAGATTCGCGAGGTTGAAGCCCACGATCTTGCGTCGCTGGCTGCGACGTTGACCGAGCTGAGGATGATCGCTTTTAACGGTGGCACGGCGGCAGCGATCGGGCGGCGGCAATTGCCGCGGCTCGATGGCATCTCCATCGTCGACCTGCCATCAAGTAGCGCCGCCAACACCGTTGGGTACGCTGCCAAAATGGGGGACTGGTTACGGCTGCGCGATGCGCTAGCGCAATAACCCATCGTCATTGCGAGCGAAGCGAAGCAATTCAGAGCGGTTTACGCGCGCTCTGGATTGTCGCGTCGCCTTCGGCTCCTCGCAATGACGAGGAAGGTGAGATCAGTCGACCACTTCCCCCCGCGCCATCACGAAATCGACCTTTTTGAGTACCCGCACATCGGCGAGCGGGTCGCTGGCTACCGCGATGATGTCGGCGCTTTTGCCCACGGCGATGCTACCGATCTCGCTCGACAGGCCGAGCAGGTCGGCGGCGTTCGCGGTCGCCGCCTTCAGCGCTTCGACCGGGGTCATGCCGTGCTGGACCATCAGTTCGAACTCGTCGCCGTTGCGGCCGTGCTTCGACACCCCGGCATCGGTGCCGAAGGCAATCTTCACGCCGCGCGGGACAAGTTGTTCGAGGCTTTTGCCGGTGATGCCAATGCGCCACTGAATCTTGGTGAGGACGTCGGGTTCGTAGGCGGCGGCATTGGCGGCGATACGTTCCTTATACCCGTTCACCGTCGATAGCGTCGGGACATAATAGGTTTTCGATTTCGCCCACGCCGCGATCGTCGCTTCATCGAGGATCGTCCCATGTTCGATCGAATCGGCCCCGGCATCGATCGCCAGGCGGATGCCGTCGGCACCATGCGCGTGGACCGCGACCTTCTTGCCGAACAGATGCGCGGTTTCGACGATCGCCTTTGCCTCGTCGTCGAACATCTGTTTGCCCAGCCCGGCGCCGATGCGGCTGTTGACGCCGCCGGTCGAGGCGAATTTGATCACATCGGCGCCGCGTCCGACCTGGAGCCGCACCGCGCGGCGGCAGTCGTCGGCGCCGTTGCAGGTGTTGCCCGCCCCCGCGAAGAAGGGCCGCAGCTCGTCGCGATAGCCGAGCGAGCCGTCCATATGTCCGGCGCTGCCCGAAATGCTGGCGCCGGCATCGACGATGCGCGGCCCCTGCACCTTGCCCGCGAGGATCGCATCGCGCAGCGCCAGCGTCGCGCCGTCGCCATCGCCGAGGTTGCGCACCGTCGTGAAACCCGCGCGCAGCGTCTTCATGCCATTGACCTCGGCATTGAACGCCTGCGCCGCCGGACTGAGCGTCACATCTTCGAGTTGTCCGGCGATGCCGCCCGCGTCGCTGGTCAGATGAACGTGGCTGTCGATCAGGCCGGGGAGGACATATTTGTCCTTGAGGTCGATCAGCGTCGCGCCGGGTTCGGCGGGCTGATAGCCGTCGGCGACGCTGACGATCCGGCCGTTCTCGACAATGATTGTCGATGCGCCGCGCACCGGCTTGCCGGGTTCGGCGAGCAATTGCCCGGCGTGAATCACGGTGCGCGCGGGCGCCTGTGCAGCGAGCGGCGTGGCCAGCGCGGCGCCGAGCAGCGCGAGCGAGAGGCGATGGATCGGTTTCATGCTGGCATCCCCTGACTTGACGTTGGGAGCCGTTAAAGCCGATCAGAAGCCCAGCGTAAAGCGCAGCGCCGCGCCGTTGTCGTCGGGCATCGCAGCGATATGGCCGGGATCGCGGCGAACCCAGGCGTTGGCGATCAGATCGCCGCCCAGCAGCGACAGCGCATAGCTCGCCTCGACCACCAGTTCGCGCCCCGTTGGCGCCAGATTATAGGTCCGGCGACCAAAATCGGTGCGGCCGCTGGCATAATCATGCGCGACCGGCAGCAACAGGTCGATGCCGCCGCGCGCGACGCGCAGCGGCTGGGCAAAGCGGAGCGCGGCGCGGTCGCCGGGCCGCAGCAGGTCCGCCTTGGCGACATCGAACGAAAAGGCCGATGACCAAAGAGCACCACCCGCGACGAGCCCGCCGCGATCGGGGCGCGTCCACATCTGGCGCCAAGCGCCCGACAGGCGCCAACCGCTCGCGAGGTCGACGCCGAGGCTCGCATCACCGACCAGGCTGGTTGCGCCGCCCGAACCGAAAACCGGACCGAGCCGCGCGCCGAGCAGGCTGTCCGATTCGCGCAACCAACTGCCTCCGAGCGCAGCGCGCGCAGCGCCAAAGCGGGCGTCCCACGCGGCGCCGACACGCTGGTAGCGGCTGTCGCGTCCCGAACGATAGCGGAGCAGCGGATCATCCTGCCACTGTGAACCCGACACCCAGCCGTCTTCCAAGACGATGCTGACATAGTGATTGGCCGCTATTTTATGACGCAGCATCGACCCGATACCGGGACTGGCGGCGAAACCCAGACCGTCGTGCGCGCCGTCGCCGATCAGCATCGCATGGACACTGTCGCCGCGCTCTCCCGCGAGCAATTGACCAGTGCCGCTCCCTGCCGCAAGGCCGATCCGCGTCCGGGCATCAAGGCGCGTGACCACCGATGCCGCAAGGGTGCGCCCCGCTTGCGCGTCATAGAACGATAGTCCTGCCAGCGCATCGCCCCTGCCCGCCCCCGGCGCCGTCACGAGCGACAGTGCGGTCGCATGGCTGGAAGCGCTTTGCTGGCGGATCAGCCCGCCGATCGCGCCCGACAGTTTGAAATCGGGCCGGCGCGGCGCCAGCGACTGGCCGAAATCGACGCTGAAGGCGCGGCCAAAACCATCCGCAACCAGCCCGACCGTCGATCCCGGGCGCCCGGCCCCGGCATCGCCCATCGGCCCGCCGAGGATGCCGAGCGCGCTGCCGAGATCGACCGCGGTCGCGGTCCCCGCGAGCGTCGTCACCCCCATCGGCTGAAACGCGCGCGCTATGTCGAGCACACCCCGCCCATACACCGCATCGTCGCCCGCCGCTCCGGCATCGCGCGCAGATTGATAGAGCAATTGCACGATCTGCTGGCTCGACAGGCTGGGAAACGCCTGCGCCAGCAACGCGACGGCGCCCGCAACCTGCGGCGCCGCAAAGCTGGTGCCGCTGATGACGAAGACAAAATTGCCCTCGGTCTCGATCACGCCGTCCTTATATGCGCAGCACACCCCCTCGCCCAGCGCCGCCAGATAGGATCCGGCATAGATACCGGCGCGGTTGCTGAAATCCGAATTTACGCCATTTTCGTCGACCGAGCCGACGACGATGACCAGCCCGCCGCCAGCATCGCGCATCCCCTGCGCAAAGGGTTCGGGGTTGTTCGGATCATTACCACCCGCGGTGGTGTCGCCTTCATTCCCCGCCGACAGGACAACGATGATGCCCGCCGCGGTGGCGCGTTGAACCGCGCCGCGCAGCGTTGCCCCCGGAGCGTCGTCGCCCCCGAGCGAGATGTTGACGACGCGCGCGCCAGCGGTGATCGCGCGATCGAGCCCCGCAGCAATCGCGCTTTCGGGAAACAGGCAGCCGCTTTCGTCATTGGCCGGATCCTCGGTCGCACAGCTGCCGGGCCGGTCGGCGCGCAGGACGAGCAGATTGGCGTTGAACGCGATGCCCATCGTGCCCGCGTCATTCTTCGCCCCGAGCAGGATCTGGGCGACATTGGTGCCATGCGTGCCTTCGCCATTGATGCCGCGCGATCCGGCGAGGTCGGCGGAGAAGGACGAGATGCGACCCGCGAATTCTGGACTTTCCTCGTCGATGCCGTCGTCGATGACCCCCGCCAATATCCCCTGCCCCGTCGCGCCCGCCTGATAAGCGGTGATCGCGCCGTGGAAATTGACCCCGTCGGATCGCCGCGTTTCGGCGGTGTTGAAATTGCCCGTCGGCGGCGGGGTCGGAGTGGGCGTTGGAACAGGTGTCGGCGTGGGAGTCGGCGCGGGCGCCGACGGCGGCGCCGGGGCTGGCGAAGGCCGCGCCCCGCCCCCACCGCCACAACCGGCGAGCGACAGCGCCGTGATGCTCAGCAGCAGCGGCAAAGGTCGTTCAGCCATCCGGCGGATAAAGCTGCGTCGGTTCGCGTGAGCCATCGCCGTTACCCCTTTCCTGTCATCATCGCGCCGCGCGCCGCGATGCTGATTGAATTAGCAGGTTCAGGGGTAAGCCCAAAGACATTGCGGGAAGGTAAAGCGACGCGGCTTGCCGCAGCGCCCCCCAGCCCTTATGCGCCGCCGCATTATGTCCGTTCTCCTCGACCATATCGACTGCTGGATCTTCGATCTCGACAACACGCTCTATTCGCCGTCTGCGAAGTTGTTCGATCTGATCGATGACCGTATGGGCGCGTTCATCATGCGGCTGCTCGATTGCGATACGGTCGAGGCGCGGCGGGTGCAGAAGCAGTATTTCCACGATCACGGCACGACGATGGCCGGGCTGATGCGCCATCACGGCGTCGATCCCGAACACTTCCTGATCGACGTCCATGACATCGCGCTCGACCGGATCGCGCCCGACGCACGGCTGCGCGCGGGATTGGCGCGGCTGCCCGGGCGCAAGCTGGTGTTTACCAACGCCGACGCCGATTATGCCGCGCGAGTACTTGATGCCCGCGGCATCGCCGATCTGTTCAGCGGCATCTGCGACATTCGCGCTACCGCTTATACGCCCAAGCCCGACCCCGCCGCCTATGCGACGATGATCACGCACCTAGCCATCGACCCGGCGCGCAGCCTGTTCGTCGAGGATATGGCGCGCAACCTGACCCCGGCCAAGGCGCTGGGGATGACCACCGTCTGGCTGGACAATGGAAGCGAAAGCGGCCATCGCGACCACCTGCCGGACCAGGTCGATTTTCATGTCAGCGACCTTGCCGACTGGCTCGATAGCTTGCCTGCTCCCTGGGGGATTTCATGACGACCGACCTGCAAACGACGATCGACGCCGCGTGGGACGCGCGCGACACTTTGGGGCTGACGACTCAGGGCGCGACGCGCGATGCGGTCGAAACCGCGCTCGCCGGGCTCGACGACGGCAGCCTGCGCGTGGCGGAGCGTGACGCGGGCGGGACATGGCAGGTCAACCAGTGGCTGAAAAAAGCGGTGCTGTTGTCATTCCGCCTCAACGACATGGAACTCATTGAGGGCGGCCCCGGCGGCGCGCGCTGGTGGGACAAGGTGCCGTCGAAATTCGCCGGTTGGGGCGAGAACCGCTTTCGCGACGCGGGTTTCCGCGCCGTGCCGGGCTCGATCGTCCGCCGCGGCGCCTTTATCAGCAAGGGCGCGGTGCTGATGCCCAGCTTCGTCAACATCGGCGCCTATGTCGGTGAGGGATCGATGGTCGACGCCTGGGCCACCGTCGGCAGCTGCGCGCAGATCGGCGCCAACGTCCATCTATCGGGCGGCGCCGGAATCGGCGGTGTACTAGAACCTCTTCAGGCCGGACCCGTGGTGATCGAGGACGGCGCCTTCATCGGCGCGCGCGCCGAGGTTGCCGAGGGCGTGATCGTGCGCGAGGGCGCGGTGCTGTCGATGGGGGTCTATCTGGGCGCCTCGACCAAGATCGTCGACCGCGCGACGGGTGAGATTTTCATCGGCGAAGTGCCTCCTTACGCGGTGGTTGTCCCCGGCGCGATGCCCGGCAAGCCGCTGCCCGACGGGTCGCCCGGCCCGTCGCTCTACTGCGCGGTGATCGTCAAGCGCGTCGATGCCAAGACGCGGGCCAAGACCGGGATCAATGAGCTGCTGCGCGACTGACGCCCCTCGCCGCTCGTCGAATGCTGCGTCGGGTTGGTAGAAGTTTGACATAGTTTTGCGACAGCCCTGCCCAAAGCGACGCGCGGGACGCCCGACGCCGGCGTGTCCGGTGGGGGAGGAAACAATGCGTCGCTTTTCAGCTGGTTCGTCGCTGGCCATTGCTATGGCCTGCTCGCCGTCGTTGGCGATGGCGCAGGAAGCAGCACTTGACCCTGGCCTGGCTGCCGAAGCTCCCGCCAATGGCGCGCAACGCTACACCCAGAGCGATTTCGCCAGCTTTTCGCCACGCACCGCGCTCGACATGGTCGAAAAGGTGCCGGGATTTCTGATCGTCACCGGGACCAACGGCGGCGCCCGCGGCTTGGGTGCGGCGACCGAGAACGTCCTGATCAACGGCGAGCGTATCGCCAACAAATCGACCGATGCACGCAGCGCGCTGCAACGCATTGCTGCCTCGCAGGTCGCTTATGTCGATATCGTCGACGGGGCTAGCCTGAATGTTCCAGGGTTGACGGGCCAGGTCGCCAATGTCGTTCTGGTCGCGGGCACGGCACAGACCGGATTCACGACAACAATCCGCTGGCAACCCGATTGGCGCCCACGGCTCGACGACAATTGGCTGAACGGCGAGGTGTCGACCACCGGCAAGATCGGCGGCACCAATGTGACGCTCAGCCTGAAGAATGAAGCCAACCGAAATGGCCCTTGGGGTCCAGAGCAACGGTTTGACGGCAATGGCGTGCGGCAATTCACGCGCGACGAGTTCGCCAGCTACAGCGGTGACAGGCCGCGTCTCGCATTGGCTCTGGCGCGCACCACGACCGACGGCAACAAGTGGAATTTCAATCTGGGCGGCCAGTTGCAGAAGCTCGTTGACTCGGCCAGCAGCATTTCCGCGGGACCAACGAACGGCGCTGTACGCGAGACGTTCAAATCGGTTGAAGACGAGCATAATTTCGACGTCGGCGGCGACTATGAGCTTGGGCTGGGCAAAGGACGGCTCAAACTGATCGGGCTCTACCGGTTCGAACATAGTCCCAACGTCGACACGTTCATCGTCGATAAGGCAATTGGCGGGCGCAGCGGCGAGCGGTTCACCCAGACCGCCGACGAGGGCGAATCGATCCTGCGCGGCGAATATGGCTGGCGCACCGCGGGCGGCACCGACTGGCAAGTCGCGCTGGAGGGGGCGTATAATACGCTCGACGTCGATGCCGAGTTCGCCACGCTCCAGCCCGACGGTAGTTTCCTGCCGGTTATCTTTGGCGGCGAAACGACGAAGGTCGAGGAAAAGCGCGGCGAAGCGTCGCTGACCTGGGGGCGCGCCCTCGCGTCGAACCTCACCGCGCAGATCAACCTTGGCGCCGAGTATAGCGAGCTGTCGTCATCCGGCCCCGACGGCCTGACGCGCCGCTTTATCCGGCCGAAAGGCAAGCTTGCCCTGGCGTGGAAGGTCGCGCCGCGGACCACCATCAACTACCAGCTCCAGCGCCGCGTCGACCAGCTCAATTTCTTCGACTTTGCCAGTTCGGTCGATGTCGCCAACGGCCAGGGCAACGGCGGCAACGGCCTGCTTGTGCCACCGGTGGTCAACCGCACCGAGCTCGAGTTCGTCCAGGACATGGGCGCGTGGGGCAATGCCTCGGTCGCCTTCGCTTATGCCTATGCGCAGGATCTGGTCGACCAAATCCCGCTGTCGCCGACCACCGAAGGCCGCGGCAACCTGCCACCCGCGCATCTTTATCGCATCAGTTCAAAGGCGACGCTGCTGCTCGACCGGTTGGGCTGGAAAGGCGCGCGCATCAACAGTGACCTGACCTGGCGCCGCAACCGCGTGCGCGACCCCCTGACCGGCGGTTGGCGCGATCAGAGCGAGGGGCAAGAGTATCTGGTCGATGTCAGCCTACGCCAGGATATCCCGGGTTCGCAGCTCGCGTGGGGAGCTGGTTATTTCGACGAACAATTCAGCCCCAATGTGCGACTCAATGCGATCGAGAATGACTTTAATGACGGCGCATTCGTTACCGCCTTTGTCGAGCATAAGGATGTCGCGGGTTTCACGGTCAGGTTGACGTACCGCAATCTTGCCGAACAAAAGAACCGCTTCGACCGCACGGTCTTTGTCGATCGGCGCGACGGGCCAATTGCGTTCAGCGAAAGCCGTCGGCGCGACTTCGGGCGATATTTCCAGCTAACCGTGACAGGGACGCTTTGAGCACCATCAGCCCGGCGGCGCCGGGATGACGAGGGTGGGGCGTCGGGCCGCCTTTTACCGCTCGCTCAGATAATAGCGTTCGCGCGCCGTCAGGTCGTCGCTCAGTTCGTAAACGATCGGCTGGCCGGTGGGGATTTCGAGGCTGGTGATATCGGCGTCCGAAATGCCCGACAGATGCTTGACCAGCGCGCGCAGGCTGTTTCCGTGCGCCGAGATCAGCACCGTCTTGCCAGCCGCGAGCTCCGGCACGATCGCGCTTTCATAATAGGGGAGGACGCGTTCAATTGTGTCCTTCAGGCTCTCGGCCGAGGGGATCGCGATACCCGCGTAGCGAGGGTCGCTGGCAAGATCCCACGGCGAGCCCGCTTCGAGCGGCGGCGGCGGAATGTCGAAGCTGCGGCGCCAGATCTTGACCTGATCGTCGCCATGCTTCGCCGCGGTCTCGGCCTTGTCGAGCCCGGTCAGCCCGCCATAATGGCGTTCGTTCAAGCGCCAGTCCTTGGTCACCGGCAGCCACAACCGCCCCATCGCCTCAAGCGCAAGGTTCAGCGTCTTGATCGCGCGCGACTGGACCGAGGTGAAGCAGGTATCAGGCGCGATGCCCTTGGCCTTCATCAATTCGCCCGCCGCCCACGCCTCGGCAGCGCCCTTTTCGGTAACATCGACATCCCACCAACCGGTGAAGCGGTTTTCGAGATTCCACTGCGACTGGCCGTGACGGATGAGGATGAGCTGGGGCATTTCGGATCCTTCGGATGGAGGGTTTCGCTGCCCCTTAGCGTGGCTTTCGCATGAACGCCAATCGCCCTCTTGAAATGGTTTCGAGCGCACCCAGATTTGCTGCATCCGGTCGCCGATACGGGGCCGGGTGGCGATCGCGGCGCGCCGCCGCGGTCCCTGACTTCGCTTTTAGGAAAGGAAGAAAGACCATGCGTAACAGTTTCGACTGGACCCCCTATCGCCGTTCGACCGTCGGTTTCGACCGTTTGTTCGATTTCCTCGAAACCAGCGGGTCGGGCGCGGAAAATTATCCGCCGTTCGACATCGAAAAAATCGCCGACGATCATTTCCGCATCACCGTGGCGGTGGCCGGGTTCAAGAGCGACGAAATCGAGATCGTCGCGCAGCAGAATATGCTGACCGTCAGCGGCCGCAAGGCACCCGCCGCCGAGGGTGAAAGTCGCCAGCTGCTGTATAGCGGCATCGCGACGCGCGCGTTCGAACGCCGCTTCCAGCTCGCCGATTTCGTGCGGGTGAGCGCCGCGGACCTCGCCGACGGGCTGTTGATCATCGACCTGGTGCGCGAAGTGCCCGAGGCGATGAAGCCGCACAAGATTGCGATCGGCGGCCAAGCGACCCCGACGCTCGTCGAGGACAAGCAGGCCGCCTAAGCGCCTGCCAACCCATGCCCCGCGGGGCATCACGAACGGGGTCCGGAGTCCCTTCCGGACCCCGTTTTCGTTTCTAGAGTTCGCGCGTCATGAAGCGGCTGAACGGGTCAAGCTTATAGTTCGCGAAGGGCGGGCAATCGTCGAAACCATAGCGGCGGTAAAGCGCAATCGCGGGTTCGAACGCGGCGCCCGAGCCGGTTTCCAGACTGAGCCGCTTGAACCCGAGGCCACGCGCTGCGGCGACAATATGGTCGAGCATGCGCGCGGCAACGCCGCGGCGCAGAAAGGCGTCGGCGGTACGCATCGACTTGATCTCGCCATGCGCGGCATCAAGCGTCTTGAGCGCGCCGCACCCCGCCAGCGCATCACCGTCATGGATCGACCAGAAGGTCACATCGGGCGCATTCAGACCATCAAAGTCGAGAAAGTGACAGCTGCCCGCGGGCGAGTTCGCCAGCATCCCGGCAAAATGCTGTTCGAGCAGCGCGCGGATCGCGGCGCCCGACAGATCGTCCTCGACGATCCGCCAGGCCCCGTCTCCCGCGCGGGGCGTCACAGCATCTGGTCGAGCGTTGCGAGGCACGCTTGCGCCAGCAGTTTCGAGCGTTCGGGCGACCAACCCGCGACCGGGTCGGGCAGGTCGTCATTGTCCTTGAACGGCATTTCGATCGTCATCGACACCGCCCCAAAGCGTTCGGCGAGCTGGGTTGTCGACATCGACAGATTCGCCTTGCCCGGCGCCGATTCGCTATAGCCAAGTGCGACCTGAAAATCGGGGGTGTTCGCCGCCAGCGCAGTCTGGAACGCCTTGTATTTTTCCATCTGCTCGGGCTTCAGCGACGGGATGCCTTCAAAACCTGCGATGAACACCGCCGGGATTGCCTCGTCACCATGCACGTCCATCGCCCAGCCGACCCCCGTCTCGTCCATCGCATTGCGCACGCACAAGACTTCGGGGCTGCGCTCGGCAGTCGGATTGTCCCATTCGCGGTTGAGGTTCACCCCCGCGAAATTGGTGCGCAGATGGCCGCGGCACGACCCGTCGGGATTCATGTTCGGGACGATGTGGAAGCGGCATTTTTTGAGCAGCGAGCGCGCATGCGGATCGGCGGGGTCGGTGAGCTTTTCGAGCGCACCCTCGACCCACCATTCGGCCATGCTCTCGCCCGGATGCTGGCGCGCATAGAGCCAGACCTGCGTATCGCCGCTGCCCATTTCGAGGCAGTCGATCGGCTGACCCTCCAGGCTGGTGCCGAGGCAGCGATAAGTGACGCCTTCGCACTCGGCGACCGAAGCGACGAGGTCGTGGTGACGCTCCATCGAGAAGGGCGCGAAATAGGCGATGTAGAGGATCGGGCTTTCGGCAGTGTGGCGGATCGTCAGCGTGCCCGCATCATAGCTGGTGTCGAGGCGGAACCAATAATCGCGGTCATAGCTCGCGCAAGCCGCATAGCCCGGCCAGCCGTCGGGATAGGCCGAGGCATCGAGCCCGGCGATCGCCAGCTCGAGCGCATCGCCGACCGCGCACGACACGCGGAAGTGGAACCACTGAAAGAAATCGGATTCGCGATCCTTGCGGATCGACAGGCGCGCCGCGGCGCCGTCGATCGAATCCACGACGATGTTGCCGCTATCGAAAGCGGCGTTGATGGTAATGGTCATGGGACGCTGATAGTGCGTCCCGATTCGCCGGGGAAGTCCTTGAATAGGGCTTCGGCCAATTTTGCGGCGGCGAGCGACGGCTGCGAGGCGGGCGCTTTGACGGGAATCGCCGCGAGTGCGCGGCCTTCCCACAACGCCTGACCGGTTGCGGCATCGTCGATACGGACCGAAAGCTGGTGATCAGCCATCCGTTTGGGACCGCCGCCCAGGTTAAGGCCGATGCCGAGCCCGACACCTGAGCCATAGCTGCCGGTCGAGCCGCCGACGCCGACCGATACCGGCGACCGGCGTCGCGCGCTGGGCTGTTCGCTGCGGTCGAAGGCGACGCGGACGAGTAGCGGGGCGCGTTCGTTGCTGCCCGCCGCGACCAGTCCCTGGCGCTGCAGTTGCTGATCGACCGCAGCGCGATAGCTGTTCCATTCGAGCGACGGCATGCCCGCTCCCGGGCCGTCGAGCGGCGCGGTCGCAATCGCGTAACGCGTCCCCGGCGCCCAGCTGGGCACGGCGTTATGGAAACGTGTGACCTCGACCGGCGGCACCGCGGTGGCACAGCCGCCGAACGAAAGCGCCGCTGCACACAGCAGGGCGACAGAATTTTGACGCGTCATCCCGGCATCATGCGCCACCAAATATGGCTTGGCAATGAATGGGATGCTGCCGCTGCGCCGCGGCTTGCGCCTCAGCGATAGAAGATGTGGTTGTCGATCTGCGCGATGCGCGTCTTGCGCCAACCCGGCGAGACGTAACGGGCGTGGAAGAACAGCGCGCCCGGCGCATGGTTTTTCCAGCTGCCGTCGCGAGCGATCTGCGCGATCGCGATCGCATTGTTCCACTGCGCACCTTCGCGGATCGCAGGCATCTTGCCGCCGCGCACAAAGCTGAACTGGCTGCGCTGATGGACGACGCCGCACAGGCTTTTGGGGAAGCGGCCCGACTGGGCGCGATTGATCACGACATGCGCGACCGCCAACTGACCGACGAGCGATTCGCCGCGCGATTCGAAATAGACCGTGCCGGCAAGGCAGCGCAGCTCGGGATCCATGCCCGCAGGGCGGGGGGTCGCGGCGACCAGCGCAGCAAGCGATTCGGCGGTGACCGGCGCCGGTTTCGATTCCGGGGCCGGTGCTTGGTCGGTATTTTCGGTAATGCCGTCGATCGGCGCATCGGCCTTGATCAACAGATCCGCCTGTTCAGCCACAACCGGCGCATCGGCGCTGGGGGCGATCAGGGCGGGAAGATTGGCGTCGGCGGCAAGATCGCTTGCAAAGCCGGGTTCCGCCAAAAGCAGCATGGTGGCGGCAGTCATGCCGACGGCAGCCACGCTGGCTACGTTCAAAATACGACTCATAGTGTCCGTCAAAAGTGCGGCCGATGAACCGAAACTTCCAAAACAGGCGGGGGGCTATGGCCCAATACCGCCTGCGGTCATCGTCCGACTGCGTGTCCAACCCGTTTTGCCGGGGCACCACCAAGGCGATGCAACCCACGGAACGACCTACGCGTTATCGAATGGGCGCCACTTATGTTGCACCGCAACAGAGTCAAGTTAACGCGGCCCATTCCGCGACGAGCCGTGGCGCATCTGCGATATCCAGTTCGACAATCCACAGATCGGGATCGGCCTTTTGCCGCCGCTCTTGGTAGTTGGCGCGTGATTCATCATCTTTGGGGTCATCCGGGCCAACCGCCTCCCAGATATAGTGGCCGCCCGCCGAAAAACGCCGTTCGAGCAGCTGCCCCGGCTGCCCGCGTTCGGTACATTGGACCAGAATGACGCCCGAATGTTCGTCGCCTTTGGCGAGCACCGTCGCAAAGCCGCCAGCCGATTCGGTGCGGCGCAACAGCAGGTCGACGAGAAAGCGGCTGGTGAGGCGGGTCATAAGGATCCTCCCTGTCGCGCAGCGATGGGGAGGTGGCAGCGGCAAGGCCGCTGACGGAGGGGCAATGACGCGACGCTGCTGCCCCTCCACCATTCGCTTCGCGAACGGTCCCCCTCCCCATGCCTACGGCACAGGGATGATTCAGATCGTGCGCCGCGATGCCTTATCAGGCCGCGTCACGCGTTTCGGTGTCGGCGAGCAGCGCGTACAGCGCTTCGTCGCTCTTTGCACCGCGCAGGCGTTCGGCGATCGCTTCGTTGCGCAGCATGCGCGATACCCCGGCGAGCGCTTTGAGGTGGTCAGCGCCAGCATCAAGCGGCGACAGCAGCACGAACAACAGGTCGACCGGCAGGCCGTCGACCGCGTTGAAATCGATTGGGCGCGACAATTGCAGAAACAACCCGCGCACCCCGGTGAGGTCGGCCATCTTGGCGTGCGGCAAGGCGATCCCGCGTCCGAACCCGGTCGAGCCGAGCCGCTCGCGTTCGAGCAGCGCTTCGCTGACTTCGCCCGCATCGAGGCCGAGCGAGCGGCTGGCGAGATCGCCCACAAAGGGAAACAGCGCCTTTTTCGAATCGAGCTGCACATGCGCGCGCACGGTCGCGGGATAGAGGAGGGAAGACAGGTTCATTGTTCTGGTCAAATCTGTGTAGCCGCCGGGCGAAGGGGCCGGCCGTTCCTGGGCAATGGATTGCGGATCGGTCGTACCGGCGCCCCGCCATACCGGCATAGGACGTTGTTGGGCGCGGCCCTTATGCCGGTTGGCGAAGAAAATCCAGCCTTATCGTGGTTCGACCCAGCCGATCGTCCCATCGTCGCGGCGATAGACCATATTGTGCGCGCCGGTCTTGCTGTTGACGAATAACAGCGCATTGGTGTTGCGCAGGTCGAGCATCATCACCGCGTCAGACACGCTGCTGCTGGGAATATCGACGCGCGTTTCGGCGATGATCGCGGGCGCGTCGCCGGCATCCTCGTCGTCACCGGCGTCGAACACGGTGTAGCCTGCATTATCTTCGATCTCGTCCACCGTCGGCGATGGCACCGCCACGCCATTATTGTGGTCTTTCAAGCGCCGCATGTAGCGCCGCAGCTGCTTTTCGATGCGTTCGGCGGCGCCCTCGAACGCGACATGCGCGTCCTGCGCCTGGCCGTGCCCCTTGAGCACCAGCCCCTGCATCACATGCGCAACGATGTCGCACTGAAAACTGTCGTGCGGCCCTTTGCCGAAGGTCGCGTGCGCGCCGATCGCCCGGGAGAAATATTTGTCGGCAATCGCGTTCATCCGATCCGACACATGCGCCTGCAGCGCTTCGCCGGTTTCGATCTGGTGGCCAGAGACGCGGATTTCCATTTTTCTTCTCCTGCTATGTCCGATGCGATGACATCAAGGGAGCGTCATCACACCGTATCGAGCCACAGCGGCTGGTTGAGCCCTGCGACAAATTCGGCATGGCGCGCCAGATCGGCGGCCGATGCCATATGGGGTCTGGGTTCGCGAAACGGGCGGTCGTGACCGCGCACGATCGCGGGGGAGGGTGCGGCCGCTGCCGCCGAACCGGCCGCCGACGCAGCCAGCCCCAGCCCGATCTGCCGTCCGCCGGTCATTTCGATATAGAGATGCGCCAGCAATTCGGCGTCGAGCAGCGCGCCATGCTTGACGCGGTGACTGCGGTCGATGCCATAGCGGGTGCAGAGCGCGTCGAGGCTGTGTTTGGCGCCGGGATGAAGCTTTCGCGCCATCTGCACCGTGCAGCACATCCGGCCCATGTCGAGCGCGGGGCGCCCCGCGCGCGCCAGCTCGGCGTTGACGAAACCGAAGTCAAAGGCGGCATTGTGCGCAACCAGCGGCGCGTCGCCGAGGAACTCCATCAGGTCGTCAACTCGTGTCGCGAACAACGGCTTGTCCGACAGAAACTGGATCGACAGGCCGTGGACCGCTTCGGCGGCGGCGGGCATGTCGCGTTCGGGGTTGAAATAAGCGTGAAAGGTCTGGCCGGTCTCACGGCGGTCGACCAGTTCGATACACCCGATTTCGACCAGCCTGTCTCCGGTCTTGGGATCGAATCCCGTGGTTTCCGTATCGAAGATTATCTCTCGCATTGAGCGATCAATCTGGACCCTATCGGGCGCGGAAACAAGAGGCGATGGCGCGAATCTGGCGATGCGTCTCGCTTTTGGGTCCGCCCGTGTCGATGACGAAATCGGCGCGCACACGCTTGACGCGGTCGGGAACCTGCAGACGGCGGATCGCCTTCAACCGCCCATAGGTCATGCCCGGGCGGCGCATCACCCGTTTGGTCTGCATCCACACCGGCGCCGACACGACCGCGATTGCGCCGACGCGGCGCCAGCCGCCTTTTTCGAACAAGAGCGGGATGTCGAGCACAACGACTTCGCGGGCGCGGTGGCGGGCGAGGAACTTTTTCTGCGCCCGAAACACCGCCGGATGGACGATCGCCTCCAGCGCCGCGAGTTCGTGGCGATTGCCGAGCACCAATCCGCCGAGTTTTTGCCGGTCGACGCCGCCGGGTCCGGTGGTGCCGGGAAAGCGCGCCTCGATCGCCGCGACCAGCGCGCCGCCCGGCCCCTGCAAGCGGTGTACTTCGGCGTCGGCGTCGAACACCGGCACGCCTTCGCGCTCAAACATTGCTGCAGCAGTCGATTTGCCCATCCCGATCGAGCCGGTGAGGCCAAGGATGAACGGCCGTCGCAACCGCGAGCCGGGGCGCGGATGGTGCCTCATGCGGTGAGCAGTGCGCGCAGTTCCTCGTCGCGGCCCTCGGGCGGGGCGACACCGAAGAACAGCTCAAAGGCGAGCGCGGCCTGACCGATCAACATGTCGAGTCCGTCGACGGTGTCGAGCCCGCGCGCCGTGGCGGCCTTGAGCAGCCCCGTCTGGAGCGGGGCATAAACGAGATCATAGACGATCGCATCATCGCCCAGCGGCGACAGGTCGAGGTCGAGCGGCGGCTGGCCGGTCATCCCGAGGCTGCTCGAATTGACGAGCAGCGCGGCGGGCGGCAGCTGCGCCTCGAGACCAAGCACCTCGCCCTTCAGACCAAAGTTCGCGAGCAGTCCCATCGCTTTGAGCGGGCTGCGATTAAGGATGGTGACGTGGCCGACACCGGCGCGCGCCAGCGCGAACAGCACCGCCCGCGCTGCACCGCCCGCGCCGATCACAGCCACAGGCGCGCCTTCAAGATCGAGCTCGGCGAGCGGAGCATAGAATCCCGCCGCATCGGTGTTGGTGCCGATCACCGATCCGCCGCGCTGGCGCACAATCGTGTTCATTGCGCCGATCGTCCCGCGAATATTGCCGGGGTCGTCGACCAGATCCATTACCGCGACCTTGTGCGGGATGGTGACATTGCAACCGCGCCAGTCGGGGTCGGCGCGCCGCTGGTCGATAAAGGCGGCGAGCGCGTCGGATGTGATATGGGCGCGGCGATAATCGCCCGCGATGCCCAGCGCGTCGAGCCAGAATTTATGGATCAGCGGCGATTTCGATTGCGCGATCGGATCGCCGATCACCTCGGCATAAGGGGTGCCGCTCATGATGCGGCCAATCCGGTGGTCCGCAGCCAAGCGAGCAAGGGCAGCATCGGCATGCCGATGATCGTCCAGGGATCGCTTTCAACCTTTTCGAACAATTGCACGCCCGCTCCCTCGATCTCATAACAGCCGACGGTCCAGCGAATGCTGTCCCAATGCTGTGCGACATAGGCGGCGATGAAGGCGTCGGACAAGGGGCGCATCCACAGCTTCGCTTCGCCGATCGCGCGCCACACGGGCGCGCCGTCGCGCGCCGCCACCGCGGCGCTGAACAGGCGGTGACGCACCCCCGCCATGCGGCGCAGATGATCGGCCGCCTCTTCGGGTGTCTCGGGCTTCGAAAGCATCGTGCCATCGTCGAGCGCGAGGGTCGAGTCGGCGCCGATGACGGTGACCCCCGGCAGGCGCGACGAGATTTTGATCGCCTTCGCTTCAGCCAGCGCATCGGCGATATTGCGCGGGGTCTGGCCGGTGGCGAGCAGCGCCGCGGTCAGCGCCTCTTCATCGACATGCGCGGCGGTTGTCTCGAACTCCAGCCCGGCGGCACGCAGCATCGCGGCGCGGCCGCTGCTTTGCGAGGCGAGGAGCAGGGTCATGCGGCGCCGCGATCCTCGACCAGCTTGATCACCGCCGCCGCGGTTTCCTCGATCGAGCGGCGCGTCACATCGATTACCGGCCAGCCATTGTCGGCGAACATGCGCCGCGCATAGGCCAGCTCGGCCTTGACCCGCTCGTCGTCGACATAGGCGGTTTCGGGTGCCTGATTGAGCGACAGCAGCCGGTTGCGCCGTACCTGCACAAGCCGATCGAGCCCGGTGGTCAGCCCGACCACCATCGGGCGTTTCAGCCGGTACAGGGCATCGGGCGGCGGCGATTCGGGGACGATCGGGATGTTTGCGGTCTTGAACCCGCGGTTGGCGAGATAGATGCTCGTCGGAGTTTTCGATGTCCGCGACACGCCCGCCAAGACAATATCGGCCTGCTCCCAATTTTCCCAACCGATGCCGTCATCGTGCGCCACAGTGAATTGAATCGCCTCGACCCGCGCGAAATAGGCGGCATCGAGCTGGTGCTGACGCCCAGGACGCGCCTTCGCTTCCTGCCCCAGCATCCGCGACAGCGCGTCGGTCACGGCGTCGAGCGCCGCGACGATCGGCAAATTAAGAGCTCCGGCGCGGCGTTCAAGGCTGATGCGCAGGTCACCATTGACCAATGTGAACAGGATCATCCCGGGGCTTGCCTGCACCTCGGCCATGATCCGGTCGAGATGCGATTCCGATCGTACCATCGGCCAGAAATGACGCACCACCTCGACATCGTCGAACTGCGCGATCGCCGCCTTGGCGATATTTTCGAGTGTCTCGCCCGTGGAGTCGGATATGAGATGAAGGTGAAGCCGGCCCATGGCGGTACCATGGCGGGAAGCCGCGGAAAAAGGCAATGCCGGATCAGGTCTGGGATGTCGAAAAGCGGTCTGTGGATAAGTTTTGGACAAGCACGGGGAGCAAATGGGGACGGAGGATTCATCCCCTAGCGTGTCGATTCCGCTCCACCACTTGTCCACAAGGGACAAATCTTATCCACAGGCTGTGAATTAGGGGCACAGAGGGTCACGACTCTGGAGCAAAGGGCAGCATGATCAGAGTCAAGCTGTTGGCAAAAACGACGCCCCGGCCTAAAGCCGCGCTGTTCGCCGACCAACAAACCACTACAATTTCATTTAAGATATTATTGATAGAAGAAAGAGGGGCCGTGTGAAGGCGTCACCGAAGAGTTTGCTGGCCGTGCTGCGCGGAGCGCGGCAAGAGCGCCCGCCCTTATGGCTGATGCGTCAGGCAGGACGCTATCTCCCAGAATATCGCGCGCTGCGGGAAACCAAGGGTGGTTTCCTCGAGCTATGCTATGATCCTGAAGCGGCGGCGGAAGTCACGTTGCAGCCGATCCGGCGCTTTGGCTTCGACGGATCGATCCTGTTTTCGGACATCTTGATCGTCCCCCACGCGTTGGGGCAGAAATTATGGTTCGAGGCGGGCGAGGGGCCGCGGCTTGCCCCGCCGCTGGTCGATAGCGCGCTTGCAGCGCTCGAAGCGGCACCCGAGCGGCTTGACCCCATTTATGCGACCGTCGCGCGCGTCGCCGCGTCGCTGCCCGCCGAGACGACCTTCCTGGGCTTTGCCGGCAGTCCGTGGACGGTCGCAACCTATATGGTCGCGGGGCAGGGGTCGAAGGACCAGGCCGCGGCGCGGCGGCTGGCCTTCGGCGATCCCACGGCGTTCCAGACGATCATCGATGCAATCGTCGATGTTACGGTAACTTACCTGTCGGGCCAGATCGAACATGGCGTCGAGGCGGTGCAGCTGTTCGACAGCTGGGCCGGCAGCCTGAGCCCGGCGCAATTCGAACGCTGGGTGATTGCCCCCAACGCGGAAATTGTCCGCCGCCTGAAGGCGATGCACCCCGACACCCCGGTGATCGGCTTTCCGAAGGGTGCCGGCGGCAAGCTGCGCGCCTATGCCGATGAAACCGGGGTCGATGCGATCGGGCTTGATGAGACGGTCGATCCCGACTGGGCCGACTGTGTGCTGCCGCAACATCTGCCGGTGCAGGGCAATCTTGATCCGCTGGCGCTCGTGGCTGGCGGGCCCGCATTGGACGCCGCGATTGACCGCATCCTTGCAGCCTTCCCGGCGCGACCCCATATCTTCAACCTCGGCCATGGCATCGTCCCCGACACGCCGATCGCCCATGTCGAGCATCTGATCAGACGGGTTCGCGGCGGATAATATGGCAGACTGGGCAGGATTTTTGGGGGCGGCGATGCTTTGGGTCAAAGCGGCGCACATCATTTTTGTCATCTTCCTGATGGCCGGCCTGTTCATGATGCCGCGCTTCTTTGTCTATCACCACCAATGTGCCGTCGGCTCGGACGAGGACAAAAAGTGGCTTGAGCGCGAAGACCGCTTGCGCCGCATCATCCTGAACCCGTCGCTGACGATCGTCTGGGTGCTGGGGCTGTTGCTTGCCTTTAACGGCAATTATTGGGGCGAGACCTGGTTCATCGCCAAATTCATCCTGGTGTTTGCGCTGTCGGGTTATCACGGTTGGATGATCGGCTATTTCAAAAAGCTCCAGCAAGGCTTGCGGCCGCTCACCGAAAAGCAGCTGCGGCTGCTCAACGAAGTCCCTGGCGTGGCTGCTTCAATCATTGTGATCTTGGCGGTCGTTCGGCCCTGATATCGGGTGGTCCTGGCGCAGGTCCGATTGACTTGCTCCCGCGGCGGTTATAGGGGCCGTGTCAATCCCGCCAGTCGGGCGGCGCTTCCCGAGCGCCGAAGCTATCGCAAACGGTCGTCCCACGGCCGGATAGGCACCCCAGCGGTGCAATGAAAATCGACTGCCAATTTTCCTGAAATTCACCTGGAATCCATCCATGCATCTTAAAGAACTCAAAACGAAATCGCCCGCGCAGCTGGTCGAAATGGCCGAGGAACTGGGGGTCGAAGGCGCTTCGACGCTGCGCAAGCAGGATCTGATGTTCTCGATCCTCAAAGAAGTCGCCGAGGATGAGGAAATCATCGGGTCGGGCACGATCGAAGTGCTGCCGGACTCGTTCGGTTTCCTGCGCTCATCCGAAGCCAATTATCTCGCCGGTCCCGACGACATCTATGTCTCACCGAACCAGGTCCGCAAACACGGCCTGCGCACCGGCGACACCGTCGAGGGCGAGATCCGCGCCCCGCGCGACGGCGAACGCTATTTTGCGCTGACCAAGCTGATCAGCGTCAATTTCGACGATCCCGATGTCGTCCGCCACCGGGTCAATTTCGACAATTTGACCCCGCTTTATCCGAACCAGAAGCTGTCGCTCGACACCGTCGATCCGACCGTCAAGGACAAGTCGGCGCGGGTGATCGACCTGATCAGCCCCCAGGGCAAGGGCCAGCGCGCCTTGATCGTTGCGCCGCCGCGCACGGGTAAAACCGTGCTGCTGCAGAATATTGCCAAGGCGATCACGGACAATCATCCTGAGGTGTATCTGATCGTCCTGCTGGTCGATGAACGCCCCGAGGAAGTCACCGACATGCAGCGCAGCGTGAAGGGCGAGGTCGTCTCTTCGACCTTCGACGAACCCGCAACGCGCCACGTCCAAGTCGCTGAAATGGTTATCGAAAAGGCCAAGCGTCTCGTTGAGCACAAGAAGGATGTCGTCATCCTGCTTGACTCAATCACGCGCCTCGGCCGCGCCTACAACACCGTTGTCCCTTCGTCGGGCAAGGTGCTGACCGGCGGTGTCGACGCCAATGCGCTCCAGCGCCCCAAGCGCTTCTTCGGCGCCGCGCGCAACATCGAGGAAGGCGGATCGCTGTCGATCATCGCCACGGCGCTGATCGATACCGGCAGCCGCATGGACGAAGTGATCTTCGAAGAATTCAAGGGCACCGGTAACTCCGAAATCGTCCTCGACCGCAAGGTCGCCGACAAGCGTATCTTCCCCGCGCTCGACGTCGGCAAGTCGGGAACGCGTAAGGAAGAGTTGCTCATGGAGAAGGACAAGCTCAGCAAAATGTGGGTGCTGCGCCGCATCCTCATGCAGATGGGTACCATCGATGCGATGGAATTCCTGCTCGACAAGATCAAGGATTCGAAGACCAACGAAGATTTCTTCGATTCGATGAACCAATAGGCCGGATGCGCGCGGCATGATCGTCGAGCACGCGCTGTTGCAGGTTCGTGCTGGCGAAGGCGCCGCGTTTGAACGCGCTTTGGCCAAAGCGCGCCCGCTGATCGCCGCCTCGCCCGGATTTTTGGGCATGGAAGTGCGGCGCGGGTGCGAAGCGGTGGAAACCTACTTGCTGATCGTGCATTGGGATCGCATGGAAGACCATCGCGATGGTTTCCGCCGCTCGGATCGCTACGAGCAATGGCGGGCGCTGTTGCATCCTTTTTATGACCCCATGCCTGTCGTGCAATATTTCGGAGAGCCTGTGTGATTGACCTTTTGTTGACCGCCGCCACCACGGCCGCGCAGGGGCTGGGTGGCCCGTCGGAAATCTGGGGCCATATCGTCAATGATTTTTCGAACATCACCGAACCCGCCGCGATGGCGGCGTTTTTGCAGGTGCTGTTGATCGACTTGGTGCTGGCGGGCGACAATGCGATCGTCGTCGGCGCGCTCGCCGCGGGCTTGCCTGCCGACCAGCGCCGCAAGGTGATCATTATCGGTGTGCTGGCGGCGCTGGTGCTGCGCATCGCCTTTGCGCTGGTCGTTACCCAGCTGCTGCAGATCGTCGGACTGATCTTCATCGGCGGGCTGCTGCTCGCGTGGGTGGCTTGGAAAATGTGGCGCGAACTGCGCGAGGGCGCGCATTCGGCGGGGTCGCCCGAAGTCTCGGGGGATGAGCATTCGGGCCTCAAACCCGCCAAGAGCTTCGCCGCCGCAGCTTGGGCCGTCGCGATCGCTGACGTCAGCATGAGCCTCGACAATGTCCTTGCGGTGGCTGGCGCGGCGCGCGATCACCCCGGGATCATGATCGTCGGCCTGATCGTCGCGGTCATCCTGATGGGCGTCGCCGCGAACATCATCGCCAAATATATCGAACGCTATCGCTGGATCGCGTACTTCGGCCTTGCGGTCATCGTCTATGTCGCGGTCAAGATGATCTACGACGGCTGGGTCGACCCGTCGGTCGGGCTCGGAACGTTGCTGGGCTAGACAGTATGGATATCCCGAAGCCGACGCGTCAGATACCAGTCGGCTTCGGGACCATCGCGGCGTATCGGCTTGGTTTTCGCCGTTCCCGCACCATTTAGGCTCGATGCCCCCACTTCATCTCACCAAGGTCGCGGTCGGTTGCGCGCATGTCGAGACGTTCGCGCGCCGGGTCGCGACCCGCGTGCGCGATGGTGAGCTACGCGTGCCGACACGGATGCGGCCCAAGCGGATGGACGAACTGATTGGCGGTTACCTGCACTGGATCATCAAGCACCGGATCGTGGCGCGGCAACAGATTTTGCGCTTCGACGACCGCAAGGATGGCCGGATCGACATCGTGTGTTCGGAGGATGTGGAGATATTGCCGCCGCTGTCAAAGCGCGCCCATCAAGGCTGGCGCTATCTGGCGGATGACGATGCGCCGAAAGGCATGGCCGAGCACGACGGCGTTGCCGATTTGCCGCCACACCTTTACCGCGAGCTCGCCGCGCTGATGCTGATCTAGCGCGGCACGAACGCTAGCCCTGCGCGGCCAGCATCTCGCCCATCTTCTCCCACACTTTGTTGATCGCCTTGAGCGGGCGGACCATCACCTTGAAATCGATGATTTTTCCGTCATCGTTCCAGCGGATGATATCGACGCCATTGATATGGATCCCGTCGAGGGTGGTGGCGAATTCAAGCATCGCCTGGTCGCCATCGACGATCTCGCGCTCATAGCGGAAATCGTCACCCCCGAGGACATGGCTGGCGGCATGAAGATAGGCGAACACCTTGTCGCGGCCCGCCTGCGGTGAATGGACGACGGGCGAGTGGAACACGGCATCCTCGGCGAGCATATCGTGGAGCGTCTGCGGGTCGCCGCCGCCCTCCATATAGGCATGCCAAGCCGCAACGCCTGCCGCGGCGCTCATGCCAGATGCTCGGCGAAAAAGGCCTTGGTGCGGCCGTCGGCGAGCTGGGCGCCGGCTTCGTCGCGGCGATTGCCACCGGTTGCGGCAAAGCCATGGTCAAGCCCGACATAATCGTGGAGAGTCACCTTCGGATGCGAATCCAGCCCCTCGTGCATTTTCGCCTGCGCCTCCGGGCTGACGAGATGATCGGCTGTGGGGATATGCAGCATCAGCGGGTGCGCGATGGCATGGCTTTCGTTCAGCATCTGGTCGATCATCACGCCATAATAGCCGACCGAGGCGTTCACGTCGGTGCGCGCCGCGGCCATGTACGAGAGGCGCCCGCCAAGGCAGAAGCCGACGCAGCCGACCTTGGTCGCACCCTGTGCGTGGAGCCAGCGGATCGCCGCCTCGATATCCTTGACCCCGTCATCGGCGTCATATTGGCCGAAATAGCCGAAGGCCTTCTGCAACTCCGCCTCGACATCGGGGTCGAGTTCAACCCCGGGGGCAAAGCGCCAGAACAAGTCGGGAGCGATCGCGAGATAGCCTTGCGCCGCCCAGTCGTCGCATTTTTCGCGAATCCCGGCGTTCACCCCGAAAATTTCGGGAATGACGATGATTGCGCGCGACCCGTCGGCATCGGGGCGCGCGACATAGGCGGGGATGGCATTCGTCCCGTCGAGCGCGGGGATCGTGATGTTCGTCGCGGACATGAGGGGGTTCCTGACTCTTGCTAAATGGCGTTGAAAGCGCGAAGCTAGCGGGGCTGCGGGCATGGCTCAAGCGGCTTACCGGTTTATCGGGGCGGAGACAGGCGATGAAGTTCAATATCGAGATCGATTGCACCCCGCAGGAGGCGCGGCAGCTGTTCGGCCTGCCCGATCTGGAACCGCTGCACGATGTCTATCTCGACCGCGTCAAGGAATTGATGGCAAAGGGGATTACCCCCGACATGGTGCAGGCGATGGTCAAGACCTGGGTGCCGATGGGCGAGAGCGGGCTGGGGCTGGTCCAGTCGCTGCTTGGCCAGTTTGGCGGCGGGCTGATGGGCGGCGCCAGCAAATCGTCCGCGACGGACGAGGACAAGCCGGCGCGAGGGCGCAAGAGCTGAATCAAGACAGCGTAAACGACACGATTTTTGCCCTGTCGAGCGGGATGCCGCCGGCGGCAATTGCGGTCGTGCGGGTCAGCGGGCCGCAGGCGGGTGGGGCCTTGCGTCAGCTTGCCGGGCGTTTGCCGTCGGCACGGCGGGCGACGTTAGCCGAGCTCAAGACTGTCGAAGGAGAGCCACTCGACCGCGCGTTGATCCTCTGGTTTCCCGGTCCGGCGACGGCGACGGGTGAGGATTTGGCCGAACTCCACCTGCACGGCGGCCGCGCCGTCGTGATGGCGGTCGAGGCGGCGCTGGCGGAGATGCCGGGGTTGCGGCGCGCCGAGGCCGGAGAATTTACCCGGCGTGCATTCGTGAACGGGCGGATCGATCTGGCGGAGGCCGAGGGCTTGGCCGACTTGCTGGCGGCTGAGACCGAGAGCCAGCGGGTGCAGGCGCTGGGCATGGCGAGCGGGCATGTGTCGCGGGCGGTGGCCGCATGGCAGGGCCAGCTACTGACGCTGATGGCGGGGGCCGAGGCGGAGCTGAATTTCGCCGATGAGGATGACGTCGAAGTTGGCGAAGTTGTCACTCTAAAGTTGGTCGCTGGAATGACGGACCTTGCGCATGAATTGGAGCAGTGGCTGGTGCGGCCCGCGGCGGAGGTGATTTCCGAGGGGTTGTCGGTGGTGATTGCGGGGCCGCCGAACGCCGGTAAATCTACACTTATCAATGCGTTAGCTAAGCGTGAGCTGGCGATCGTGTCGGCGGTGGCGGGGACGACGCGCGATGTGATCGAGACGCCGTTGGCGCTGAACGGGATCGCGATGCGCTTTTCGGATACGGCGGGGCTGCGTTCCGAAAGTGCCGACGACATCGAAATGATCGGCATCGATCGCGCGAAGGCGGCAGTCGAGGGTGCGGACATCCTGCTGTGGCTGGGAGCGCCGACCGATGTGCCGGACCACCCGCGCGCGATCCTTGTTGCGGCACAGGCCGATCGCTGGAAGGGCGATGCCGCGGCCGAAGCCGAAGCGGCGCGGTGCGATCTAACCCTGTCGGCGGCGACCGGCGAGGGGATGGACCGGCTGCACCGGATGATCGTCGAGATGGCGCGGACGTTGTTGCCGCGCGAGGGCGAGGCGGCGCTGCGGCAGCGGCAGCGCGCCGCACTCGCCGAAGCGCGGGACTGGCTGCGGATCGAGCCGGGGTCGCACGAAGCGCGAGATCTGATTCTGCTCGCCGAGCGACTGCGTGTCGCGAGCGGTGCGCTCGACCGAATCACCGGGCGGGCGGGTGTAGAAGATATGCTCGACACCCTGTTCGGACGTTTCTGCATCGGGAAATGATGTTTCACGTGGAACATCCCTTCGATCGCGCGGTAGTGGATTTGGTGCCGCATCTGCGCTAATGGCGCCGCAATCATGCACAGCAGTCCAATATATGATGTCATCGTCGTTGGCGGAGGCCATGCCGGGACCGAGGCTGCGGGAGCCGCAGCGCGGCTTGGTGCGCGGGTGGCGTTGGTCAGTTTTGACCCGGCGCTGATCGGGACGATGTCGTGCAACCCGGCGATCGGCGGGCTCGGCAAGGGGCATCTGATGCGCGAGGTCGATGCGCTCGACGGGTGGATGGCGCGTGCGGCTGACAGTGCGGCGATCCATTATCGGATGCTCAACGCGTCGAAGGGCGCGGCCGTGCAGGGACCGCGCATCCAGGCCGACCGGACGCGGTATCGCGACGCGATCCAGCAGTTGCTCGCCGCTGAGGATGGCATTACGGTGATTGCGGCTGAAGCGGCGGCGCTGCGGCTGGCCGATGATGGCACCGTCGTCGAGGGGCTTGTTCTCGGTGACGGCACCGCGCTGACCGCGCCCGCGGTCGTGCTCGCGACGGGCACCTTCCTGGGCGGGCGGATGTTCCGCGGCGAGGAGCGGATGGTCGGTGGGCGTATCGGCGAGGACGGTGCGCATCGGCTCGCCGAGCAGCTGCGCGCCGCAGACCTGCCGGTGGCGCGGCTCAAGACGGGGACGCCGCCGCGCCTTGATGGGCGCACGATCGACTGGGCACGGCTGGAGGAACAGCCGTCCGACGGCGGCGACTGGACCTGTTCCACGTGGAACAGCGCGCGGACGGTGCCGCAGATTTTCTGCGCGATCACGCGCACCAATGCCGCGTCGCACGCGATCATCGCCAACAATCTGCATCGATCGCCGCTGTTCACCGGCGCGATCGGTGCCGCCGGGCCGCGCTATTGCCCGTCGATCGAGGACAAGATCCATCGCTTCGCCGATCGCGATGGGCATCAGGTGTTCTTGGAACCCGAGGGGTTGGATACGCACCTTGTCTATCCGAATGGCATTTCGACCTCCCTGCCCGCTGACGTCCAGCTGGCGATGCTGCGCACGATGGACGGTCTGGAAGCGGTCGAAATGGTCGTCCCCGGCTATGCGGTCGAATATGACCATATCGACCCGCGCGCGCTCGACCGCACGTTGCAGGTGCGCGCGATGCCCGGCCTTTATTGCGCGGGGCAGATCAACGGCACGACAGGGTATGAAGAGGCGGCGGCGCAAGGGCTGATCGCGGGCGCCAATGCGGCGCTGGCGGTGCAGGGGCAGGCGCCGCTGATTCTCGACCGATCCGAATCCTACATCGGCGTGATGGTTGACGATCTGGTGTTGCAGGGGGTGACCGAACCGTACCGGATGCTGACCGCGCGCGCCGAATATCGGTTGCGGTTGCGGGCCGACAATGCCGCGACGCGATTGACACCGAAGGGGATTGCGCTGGGGCTGGTGCGTCCGGCGACGGCGACGCTGTTCGCGGCGCGGCAGGCAGAGCGCGCCAAAGCCGAAGCCTTGCTGGCGGTGGCTGTGACGAGCGCCGATTATGGCGTAATCGGGATGGCGATCCCCGGCGACGGCATCGCGCGGACGCGGATCGAGCTTCTCCGTTTTCCCGATGTGTCGATTGCGACCTTGGCGCAGCTGGCGCCCGAGCTCGATGCGATCGATCCGACGATTCTCGCCGAGCTGGTCGAGGATGCGCATTATGCACCCTATATCGCGCGGCAAGATGCCGAGCTGCGGGCGTTGGCGGCGAACGAGGCAATCAGCCTCGACCCGGCGCTCGACTATTCGGCGATCGGCGGGCTGTCGCGTGAAATGGTCGAGCGGCTGGGCAAGGCGCGGCCGGAGACGTTGGGCCAAGCGGCGCGGATCGATGGGGTGACACCGGCGGCGTTGACCGCGATCATGGTGCATAGTCGGCGGCGGGCAGCTTGAAACCGTAGCTGCAAGATATTGGAATCTCACACTAGGCACAAAGAGGGCGGCCTTGGCCACGGCAATAGGTTCTGGGTTTCGCGCTAAGCGCTATACCGATGGGTGTCTCGACTTCGCTCGACACGAACGGAAGCAGAGGTGAGTGACTATGCCTGTGAAGCACGTGGTGTGATGCCTAACGGTGACATCTTTGTGTCTTTGTGTGAAAAATTTTTTGGCTCACTCAAAGGCGCAAAGGCGCGAAGAAGGATGAACGGGATTCCCGCTTTCGCGGGAATGACGGAATGGAAAGTGTATGATGGGTAACGTTGACGCGATACTGGGCAGCGAACAAGCTGCGCGCGACTGGATTGCGGCGATCTTTGCTCCGTCAGCCGATCAATGGATGCAGCTGGAACAGTTTGCCGCAATGCTGGTCGCCGAGAGTGCGCAGCAAAATCTGATCGCGGCGTCGACGATCCCGATCCTGTGGGTGCGCCACATCGCTGACAGCGCGCAGCTGCTGGCGCTCGATCGCGATCGCGACGGGCTGTGGCTCGACCTGGGGAGCGGGCCGGGGTTGCCGGGGCTGGTTGTCGCGTTGCTGAGAGAACGGCCGATGATGCTGGTCGAGTCGCGCAAGCGGCGGTGCGATTTCCTGCGCGCGGTGGTTGGAGAATTGGCTCTGGCGCATGTCGAGGTTATTGAGGCGCCGCTCGAACGCATCGAAACGCGCGCCGTGGCGACGATCAGCGCGCGCGCCTTTGCCCCGCTCGACAAGTTGATCGACTTATCCGCCCGTTTTTCCACCGAATCGACGCGCTGGCTGCTGCCAAAGGGGCGAAATGCGGTTAAGGAACTGGCGTTGTTGCCGCAGCCGTGGCAGAATCTGTTTCACGTGGAACAAAGCCTTACCGATGCCGACAGCCAGATTTTGGTCGGAAACGGGCAAATCACGGATAAGAAACGAGGAAAAGCATGATCCGCATTTGCGTGGCGAACCAGAAGGGCGGGGTTGGCAAGACGACGACCGCGATCAACCTGGCGACCGCGCTCGCCGCGACCGGCTGGCGGACGCTGATCATCGACCTCGATCCGCAGGGCAATGCCTCGACCGGGCTGGGGATCAAGCAGGCGCAGCGCGAATTTTCGAGTTACGAGCTGCTGCGTGGCGACGCGACGCTGCGCGAATGTGCGATTCCGACCGCGGTGCCGCGGCTCGACATCGTGCCCGCGACGGTCGACCTGTCGGGCGCCGAGATCGAGCTGATCGAATTTCAGGATCGGCTGCACCGGATGCAGCAGGCGCTGTCGGGACCGGACGCAGCGCAATGGGACATCTGCCTGATCGATTGCCCGCCGTCGCTTGGGATGCTGACGCTGAACGCGCTGATCGCCGCCGAATCGCTGATCGTGCCATTGCAGTGCGAGTTTTTTGCGCTGGAAGGATTGAGCCAGCTGCTCACGACGGTCGAGCGGGTGCGCGAGCGGTTCAACCAGAAATTGTCGATCCTGGGCGTCGCACTGACGATGTTCGATCGCCGCAACCGGCTGACCGACCAGGTGTCGGACGATGTCCGCGAGGTGCTCGGCCCGGTGGTGTTCGATACCGTGATCCCGCGCAACGTCCGGCTGTCCGAAGCGCCGAGTCATGGCCTGCCGGCGCTGATCTACGATCATCGCTGCGCCGGGTCGGCGGCGTATATCGCCTTGGCGCGCGAGCTGATCGATCGCCTGCCCAACGTCCGCAAGGCTGCATAAATGGTTGATAAACAAGATGAAACTGGAGCATCGCCGGCACGCAAGCGGCCGTCGGGGCTGGGGCGCGGGCTGAACGCGCTGTTCGGCGATGTGGCAGCCGAAGCGCCGGTTCTGGCGACGGCGGGAAGTGCGGAAAAGGCGGCGCTAACGGTGTCGGGCGACGCGGTGCAGCATGTACCGCTGGGGTCGATCCGCCCGCTGCCCGGCCAGCCGCGGCGTCATTTCGACGAGAATGCGATTGCTGAACTCGCCGATTCGATCGGGCTTCGCGGGCTGTTGCAGCCGATCATCGTGCGCCGTGCGCCGGATGGAGACGGGTATCAGCTGGTGGCGGGCGAACGGCGCTGGCGCGCCGCGCAGCGCGCCGGGCTGCATCAAATTCCCGCGCTGGTTCGCGAACTCGACGATGCCGCGACCTATGAAATCGCGCTGGTCGAGAATATTCAGCGGCAAGACCTGAATGCGATCGAAGAGGCGGGCGCCTATCGCCGCCTGATCGACGATTTCGGGCATAATCAGGAAGCGCTGGCCAAGCTGGTCGGCAAATCGCGCAGCCATGTCGCGAACCTGATGCGGCTGCTCGACCTGCCCGACACGGTGCAGGCGCTGGTCGGCGACGGATCGCTGGCGATGGGGCATGCGCGCGCGCTGATCGGCGCCGCCGACGCCGAGGCCATTGCGCGGCGTGTGGTCAAGGAAGGCTTGTCGGTGCGCGCGGTCGAGGCGCTGGTCCGCGAGGACAAGGGCGGCGGGCGCAAGGCGCCGCTGGAGTATAAGAGCATGGACGGGGTCGGGCGCGATCCCGACATCGTCGCGGTCGAGCGCCATTTGTCCGAGTTGCTCGGCATCGGGGTGGCGATTCAATATGCGGGGGGCGGCAAGGGCAATCTGACGCTGAAGTTCGCTTCGCTCGACCAGCTCGATATGATTTGCCAGCGATTGAGCGGCGAGGCGATTTGACCCGCTAGGGTTTCCATTTGAGGCGCGCGGAGGCCGCAGAGAACGCAGAGAGGATTTTGCAGACTCTCTGCGTTCTCTGCGGCCTCTGTGCGAAATCCTCTTTCGGCGAATCGACCAGCCGCCGCACGCTTAATTTGTGCCAGTCCGGGCCGTTAAAGAAAGACAGGCGGTCCCCACGACCCCCTCAACATCAGGCTAAAACCCTGATTTCACTCGCTTACCATGGGTAAGGCGGGTCAATTCCTACTGCGCTGTTAACCAAGCTTGCTGGCAAAAGCTGAACCTGTCGACCGCTAAACAGGTCGGCGAATGGGGTGGGATATCCATTCGCGTTTCGACAATCAGTTTTCGAATTCAAGGGACCAAACATATGCGCAAATTTGGAATGAAGCGCGCCATCGTCGGCGCCGCGATTGCTGCCCTCGCCATGAACGCTTCGGCGGCACATGCGGCTTCGGCAACGGGTACGGCCACGGCCAAGATCCTGCGTCAGATCACGCTGACCAACACCAGCGCCTTGCAATATGCCACGATCATCAGCGGCGCGACCGCTTCGACGGTGGCGGTGACCACCGCTGGTGCGCGCACCTGCGGTGCCGGGCTGACCTGCACGGGAACCACGACGGCGGCAAACTTCGACGTCCAGGGCACCAGCGGTGCCGTCGTTCTGGTCGGCGGCGATTCGAGCGTCACGCTCAATGGTTCGCTGGGCGGCACGATGGCGTCGACGCTGACCTATTCGGCGGCGAACATCACGCTCGGCACCACCGGCGGCAGCTTCCAAGTCGGCGGCACGCTTAGCGTCGGCGCCAACCAGACCGCGGGCGACTATACCGGCACGTTCAACGTGACCGCCAACTACCAATAAGGTGGGGGATATGGCGGGCGGAAGCGCCCGTCAGCCAATCAGGGGTCGCCGGGCGCAGGTCTGGCGGCCCCTTTTCTATGCGCGGCGTCCAGGTGATCGACACGGCAAGTGACGAGCGTGGTTAGCGAAATATCAACCATGTTGGCGCAGGCAGGATGCGACCATCGGAAAGGTGTGGGCCTTTCCGGACAAACGATTGTGGGGATCGTATCCATGTTGCGCTTTTTCAAAGGCTTCGGCCTGCTTTCCGTCGTTTTGCTCGGCGCCGTGACGGTGCCGGTTCAGGCGTCGGGTGACCTGCTCGTCGCGCCGACGCGCGTCGTTCTCGACGGATCGCGCGGCACCGAGGTGGTGCTGAACAATATCGGGTCCGAACCGGCGACCTATCGGATCAGCCTAGAGATCAAGCGAATGACCGCGGCGGGCGGGCTCGACGAGATCGCCGAGGCCGACGTCACGGCCGCCGAGCGCACGGCGCTCGACATGATTGCGTTCAGTCCGCGCCGCGTCACCCTGCCACCGAATCAGCCGCAGGTGATTCGCGTCGGCGTGCGCATTCCCGAAGGCACGCCGCCGGGCGAGTACCGCGCGCATATGCTGTTCCGCGCCGTACCCGACACCGCGGCAGCGGTTGCGGCCGATCCCGCCCAGCCGGCCGCGACCGGCGTGTCGATCGCCTTGATCCCGATTTACGGCATCACTATTCCCGTCATCGTCCGCGTCGGCGATCTGGGCGCCGAAGCGACGATCGGCGAGGCGTGGGTCGGCGACACGGCGGATGGCCCGGCGTTCAATTTCGGGCTGACGCGGACGGGCAATCGCTCGGTCTATGGCGATATCGAGGTGACGCGGCCGGGGGTGAGCGAACCGTTACTCGTGGCGCGCGGCATTGCGGTCTATCCCGAGGTCGGCGCGCGCGAAGTATCGCTGCGCGTGCCGCCCGAGCTCGCGGTGAAGCTCAAGGGACCGGTGCGGATTCGCTATACCGAGGACCGCGAAATCGGCGGCGGGACGATCGACGAGGCCGAGCGGGTGGTGAAGTGACGGGTTAAGGACGGGCGAAAGCCACAAGCCGTGATCCGCGCGGCGCTGACTCGATGGAAGCCGGCGATTCTCGCCGGACTGGCGCTGGTAGGGCTTGTCCCCGCTGGCGCTCAGGCCGTTGATAAAACGCCGGTTGCACTGGCAGCCGATAGCTGGGCGCCAAATGAGGACGACCGCTGGCTGTTCGACATGCGATCGGGGCAATATCGCCTTGGCGACGGGGTGCGCGGGTATCAAACGCCGCAGGGGATTTGCGTCGACCTCGCCGATGTCGTGCTCGCGCTCGACCTGGCGGTGCGCGTCGACAAGAAGTTGCGCCGCGCAACCGGCTGGGTGTTCGACGAACGCCGCAGCCTGACGATCGACCGCGACGCGGGCGAAGTGCGCGCGGGCAGCCAGAGTTTTCGCCTCTCCGCGACGATGATCCGCGACACGCCGGCGGGCTGGTGTGTCGATCTGGACAGTTTGAACAGCTGGCTGGGGGTACCGATCGTCGCCGACCTGTCGAACGCGGTGCTGCGGATCGAATCGAAGGACAAGCTGCCGTTCCAGCTCGCCGCCGAACGGCGCGCGCGCGCGGCGGGGATCCGTCCCGCGGCGCAATTCGACCTCGCGAGCCTGCCGCAGGCGTCGCGGCCGTATCAGGCGTGGGCCACGCCGTCGGTCGATGTGGTCGCGTCGGCGGGATTTGTGTCGGACAAGCGCGGTGGTTCCTATGTCCAGGGACGCTATGAGGTTTTTGCCGCGGGCGAAGTGCTGGGACAGAGTTTCGACGCGCGGCTGTCGTCGGATAACGAGGGCGTTCCCGACAGCCTGCGGATGCGGCTCTATCGCACCGACCCCGAAGGGCGGCTGCTCGGGCCGCTGAAGGCGACGCATTATGCGGTGGGCGATGTCAGCCTGCTGTCAACCGGGGCGGTGGCGTCGTCGGCGCCGGGGCGCGGCGCAGTGATCACCAATCGCCCGATCGAGCGCCCCGACAGTTTCGACAAAACGACCTTCCGCGGCGACCTGCCTGCGGGTTGGGACGCCGAACTCTATCGCAACGGGCAGTTGCTGGCGTTTACCAGCCCCAACGGCGACGGCCGTTACGAATTTCTGGACGTGCCGCTGCAATATGGCGCGAACCGCTTCGAGATCGTGCTGTATGGCCCGCAGGGGCAAATCCGGCGCGAAATCAAACAGGTGCAGGTTGGGATGGATTCGATCCCGCCGCAGCAGACCTGGTATTGGGCGGGCTTTGCGCAGGAAAATGCCGATCTAATCGAATTTGGCGGACGGCGGCGCGGTCCGTTCCGGCGCGGCTGGCGCGGGACGCTGGGTCTAGAGCGTGGGCTCGATACGCGCACGTCAGTTGCGGCCTATGCGCACAGTCTGGTGATCGAGGATGTCCGGCGCAATTATGCCGAGGTGGCACTGCGCCGCTCGATCGGGCCGACCCTGCTCGAAGTGGGCGCCGCGCAAGCCGACGATGGCGGCGGGGCAGCGCGCGCCAGCTGGCTGGCGGCGTTCGGCGAAACCTATGTCCGCGCCGACGCGATGCGCGGCTGGAACGGCTTTGTTTCGGACCGTTTTATCAGCAATATCAATGGTCTCTATTCGATCTCGGTCGATCAGTCGGTCAAACTAGGGCAGACGGTGCTACCGCTGCACTTCGATGTGCGCCACATCGAGCGGCGATCGGGCATCGACAGCATCGAGGCCAGCGCGCGCGCATCGGCGAGCTTCCGCGCGCTGACGTTTACCGGCCAGCTCGACTGGAGCCGCACCAAGGCGCCGATTGGCCCCGATCCGCCCGACAATCTGACCGCCAGCCTGCTCGCCAATGCCCGGATCGGGCGCGTCCGCCTGCGTGGTGAGGCGCGCTTTGCGCTGTCGGGCGACAGCAGTGATACGCGCGTGGCGCTGGTCGGCGAATGGGCGGGGAAGGGAGACGCCGAATGGCGTGCCGAGCTCGGCTATGATCGCGGGCTCGAACGCGCGCGCGTCGGCGCCGGATATACGCGCCGTTTCAACCGATTACAGCTGAGTGGGTTCGGCGAGGTCGCGAGCGACGGATCGGTCGCGGCGTCGCTCTCGCTCGCCTTCAGTTTCGGACCAAAGCCGAACGGCGGCTGGCGCGTGTCGAGCGAAAAGCTGGCGAGCCGCGGCCAGGTGATCGCCGATGTGTGGATGGACGACAATGGCGACGGCGTCCGCCAGTCGGGCGAGGCCGCGCTGGCGGAGGTGCCGCTGACCGCGGGGCATGCCTATATCGAGGAGGCGACGAACAAGGATGGTCAGGGGACGATCGACGGGCTCGAACCTTTCCGCCCGGTGCTGATCGGCATCGACGCCGGCAGCTTGCCCGACCCCTATGTGCAGCCCGCGCTGCCGGGCGTGGTGGTCACGCCCAGGCCCGGGGTCGCGACGCGGATTGCCCTGCCGATGGTCGCGGCGGGCGAAATCGAGGGGACGGTGCGCCGCGATGGCGGCAACCCGATCGAGGGGCTGGGCCTGGAGCTGGTCGATGCCGAAGGCCGTGTGCGAGCGACGACGCTGACCGAATTCGACGGCTATTTTCTTTTCGAAAGCGTCGCTTACGGACGCTATACGGTGCGGCTGGGCAAGGCGTCCGCGGCGGCGCTCCGGCTGGACGGGGGTTTCGCGATCGCCGCCGTGCCGGGCAAGGCCACCCCGCGGGTACGGCTCGGCACGCTGGCGCTGAAGCCGCTGCAGCGCGATGCGGCGGTGCAGGGCGAAGCGGTGACGGGTGATGGAAATGGCGCGCGCGGGCCACCGGATGCGGGAGATGGGGTGCTATGACAGCATGTTGCCACGATGTCCGCAACGAGTCGGTTGTCGGGGCTGTTGGCTTAGCCATCCGCAAGACCGCGGATTGAATTGCGCGCCCGCAATATTAACCACTTTTTATCCATGATTGGCCAAAGCAGACGCGAGCATGAATTTGCCTGTGGGGAAGTCAATCTATGTCCGATCTATCCGGTTCGCCGACCAACCGTCCGACCAGCGTCGATGTCGCTATCATCGGCGCGGGGCCGGCAGGGCTGACCGCGGCGTATCAGCTGACCCAACAGGGGTACCGTGTGACGGTCATCGAAAAGGACCCGGACTATGTCGGCGGGATCAGCCGGACGGTCGAGCATGACGGCTTTCGTTTCGACATCGGGGGGCATCGCTTCTTTTCCAAAAGCCGCGAAGTCGTCGATCTATGGAACGAGATTCTGCCCGACGACTTCATCGAGCGGCCGCGAATGAGCCGCATCTATTATGAAGGCAAATTCTATTCCTATCCGCTGCGCGCGTTCGAGGCACTGTGGAACCTCGGCGTCATTCGTTCGACGCTTTGCATGGTGAGCTATGCCAAGGCGAAGCTGCTGCCGAACAAGAATGTGCGCAGTTTCGAGGACTGGACGATCAACCAGTTCGGGCAGAAGCTCTATTCGATCTTTTTCAAAACCTATACCGAGAAGGTGTGGGGCATGCCGTGCGATGAGATGTCGGCCGACTGGGCGGCGCAGCGCATCAAGGGGCTTTCGCTCGGTGCCGCGGTGCTCGACGGGCTGAAGCGCAGCCTTGGGCTCAACAAGCGTCCGAATGACGGCATGGCGACCAAGACCTTGCTCGAAACCTTTCGCTATCCGCGGCTTGGCCCGGGCATGATGTGGGATGCAGCGCGCGACAAGGTGGTCGCGGGCGGCAACCATGTGCTGATGGCGCACAGCTTCAAACAGCTGACGCAGGATCAGGTAAGCGGCCGCTGGCGGCTGACCGCCAACGGCCCGGACGGCGAGGTGGTGATCGACGCCGCGCACGTCATCAGCTCGGCGCCGATGCGCGAGCTGGCAGCGCGTATCCACCCGCTGCCCGCCTGCGCACTGAATGCCGCACCGAAGCTGAAGTATCGCGACTTTTTAACCGTGGCGCTGAAAATCCGCTCGGAAGATCTGTTCCCCGACAACTGGATCTATATCCATGACAGCAAGGTGCAGGTCGGTCGGGTGCAGAATTTCCGCAGCTGGTCGCCCGAAATGGTGCCTGATCCTGATCTCGCATGCGTCGGCCTCGAATATTTCTGTTTCGAGGGTGACGGGCTGTGGGCGTCGAGCGACGACGATCTGATTGCGCTGGCGACGAAGGAAATGGCGATCCTCGGCCTGTGCGATCCGCAAGACGTCGTTGGCGGCGCCGTGGTGCGGCAGGAAAAGGCCTATCCGGTTTACGACGATGACTATGCCGCGCATGTCGAGACGATGCGCAGCGAGCTGGAGGCGCGTTATCCGACGCTGCACATGGTCGGGCGCAATGGCATGCACCGCTACAACAACCAGGATCATGCGATGATGACCTCGATGCTCACGGTACGCAATATCGTGGCGGGCGAGCGAGTGTACGACATCTGGGGCGTCAACGAGGACGCCGAATATCATGAGAGCGGCACCGAGGGCGAGCAGGCAGCGCTGGCGTCGGTACGCGACGTGCCCGCGCGCGTGACGAAGGCCGCGTGAGGCGTTGGTCGGAGGCGTTCCTGCCATGCAACCCGCGCTCAAACTGATCGGATCGATCCGCCGCGGCGAAATTCGCTGGCTGAACTATTTGCTCGCCAGCGTGCTTGCGCTTGGCAGTGACGCGGCGCTGTTCCTGTTGCTGCTCGATTCGGGGCTGTCGCCGATAGCGGCGTCCGCGGTCGGTTATTGCGCCGGGATATTGGTCCATTGGCTAGTGTCGAGCCGCCTCGTCTTTGCCGATGGCGCTGCGGCGCGCGGTACCGGCGAGCGCCATCGCCAGAAGATGTTGTTCGTCGGATCGGCGTTGGTCGGTCTTGCCGTCACGACGGCGATTGTCGGAACCGGAAGCGCGTTCGGGCTCGATCCGCGCCTCGCCAAACTGGCAGCGATCGTGGTCAGTTTCCAGACCACCTATCTGCTCCGCCGTCATATCGTCTTTCGGACCGCCGCGGCGTGACCGACGTGGCCGTGCCTGTCGTGGGCGACGCGCCGACGCAGCCGTCTGCGCCGATTTCGGGGGGCGCCGCGTTCAGCCGCTGGCTGACGCCGGTACGGATCGCGCTGATCCTGTGGGCGGCGATGAGCCTGATCGCGATTATCGTGAACTGGCATGCGATCGTTGCGCTCGACCTGTCCGACACCGACGATGCGATGCGCATGGCGCAGGTGCGTGACCTGCTGGCAGGGCAAAGCTGGTGGGATCTCAAGCAATATCGCGTCAATCCGGCGGGCGGCGGGGTGCTGATGCACTGGTCGCGGATCGTCGATGCGCCCCTGGCGCTTGGCATATTGGTTTTGGAGCCGCTGTTCGGGCAGGTGATGGCCGAACGGATTGTGATGACGCTTTGGCCGCCAATGCTGGGCGCTGCGCTGTGCGGTGCTTGCGCGCTGGGTTATCGCAATCTGTCCGACTGGCGGATCGCCTATGTGGCGCCGCTGTTCCTGATCATGGCGGGGTTCATCGTGACCCAGTTCCGTCCGCTGCGCGTCGATCATCATGGCTGGCAGATCCTGCTGGCGATGCTGATCATGGCACAAGCGCTGCGGCCGTCCAGCTGGCGCGCGGGGCTGTGGGGTGGGTCTTTCGCCGCGGCTTTGCTGGCGGTTTCGATCGAAGGATTGCCGATTGTCGCGCTGTTCGCCGGGCTAGCGGCGTTGCGCTGGGCCTTGCACGGCCGTCCTGCCGATCGCGATCGTCTTTGTGGCTTCATGCTTGCGCTGGCGGGCGGCGCGATCCTGCTCCAGTTCGCCACGCGTGGGCCCGTCGGGCTGGTCGGCACTTGGTGCGATTCGCTCTCGGCGCCCTATATGGCGGCGTTCGTCGCGGCGGCGGCGCTGACTGTTGCCGCGGTGCGGGCGAATCCGGTGGCACTGTGGGCGCGGCTTGGCCTGTTGGGCGCTGCCGGGTTGGCGGCGGCGGGGGCGCTGGTGTGGACCGAACCTGCCTGCGCCAAGGGGCCTTTTGCCTCGCTTGACCCTATCGTGATTGAATTTTGGTACAAAAATGTGCTCGAGGGCCAGCCGCTCTGGGCGTCGAAGGCGCAGGATGCAATCCACGTGCTGATGCCGTCGCTAATCGGCCTCGTCGGATCGGTGCTCGCGTGGGGCGGGTCTGGCGCCGCCGTCGATCGCCGCAATTGGGCGACGGTGATTGTTGCGCTGCTGGGCGCCACGGCGCTGTCGCTGCTTGTCATGCGCAGCGCGGCGACTGCGCATCTGTTTGCGCTCCCGGGCTGCGCGTGGCTTGGGCTGCGCCTGTGGACGCAGGCGCGGACGATTTCATCGGTTGTACCGCGTATTGTGGGTTCGGTTACCGCGGCGCTGACGCTGCCGCTAATCGGCAGTACCGCGGTTGCAGCGGTGCTCACGGTTATCGTACCGTCTCTGCAATCAGAGGAGGCACGGGCCGCCGCGAAGGTGGCGACGGAAAGTCCTTATCAAACGACCTGCCTCGATCCCGCGGCGATTGCGGCGCTCGATGGTTTGCCGACGACGACGATGCTGACGCCGATTGACCTCGGCGCGCCGGTGATTTTCTGGACCCGTCACAGCTTGGTCGCGACGCCGCACCACCGCAACAAGGACGCGATGGCGGACAGCATCCGTGTCTTTGCGGGCGATCCGGCGAAGGCCGAGGCACTGGTCCGAAAACAAAAGGCAACCTTGATTGTCTTTTGCCGAACCGCCAACGATCTGACCAAATATCGGCACGCGCGCAAAGGTGCACTGGCGGCGCAGCTTTACGCCGGGAAAGCGCCGACATGGCTCGAAGCGGTTCCGATTGCTTCGCGCGCGGGACTGTCGGCGTGGCGCGTTAAGCCCGCGGCAGTGACGTCGCCGCGTCGATTGGGGCGGCGTCAGGCGGGGCGGAAGGTCATTGCGGCGCCGTTCATGCAGTAGCGCTTGCCGGTGGGTTTCGGCCCGTCATTGAAGACATGGCCGAGATGACCGCCGCAGCGCTTGCAATGGACTTCGGTGCGCGCATAGCCGAGATCGTAGTCGGTCGACGTCGCTATCCCGCCCTTCAGCGGTGCCCAAAAGCTGGGCCAGCCGGTCTTGCTGTCATATTTGGTCTTGCTGGAATAGACGGGCAGCGCGCAGCCGGCGCAGACGAAGGTACCGGCGCGCTTTTCCTTGTCGAGCGGATGGCTGAACGGGCGTTCGGTGCCTGCTTCGCGCAACACATAATATTGCTGCGCGGTCAGGCGCTTTTTCCATTCGGCGTCGCTGAGCCGCCAGCCGGGGGCGGCCTGCGGACGCGACGATTTGGCCATCAGCATTGGCGCGGCGATGACACCGCCGCCAAGGGCAAGTCCAGCAAGCAAATAACGGCGATCGATCATGGCGGACTCCTGACCCGATGAGCGGGCCGTCACCCTAGATACGTGGCTTTATCGCGCCAGGTTTCAAGGCGCGTCAATATTTCTCCAGCTCGACCTGCATATGGCGATAGCCGTGGACGAAACTGGCGTTCACGCGCTCGGGTTCGGCGAGCACATTGACGCGCAGGCGGCGCTTTTGCATCTCGGAGATCAGCGTGGTCAGCTGCAATTCGGCGACGCGCGCGCCGACGCAACGGTGGATACCGTAACCGAAGGCGAGATGGCGACGCGCGTTTTCGCGGTCGACGATGATCCGGTCGCCATCGGGAAAGACGCTCTCGTCGCGGTTGGCGGAGGCGTACCAGAGCGCAATCTTGTCGCGCTTCTTGATCTGGTGGCCGAACAGCTCGGTGTCCTCCATCGCGGTGCGGCGCATATGCGCGAGCGGGGTTTGCCAGCGGATGATCTCGTGCATCGCGTTGACCGCGAGTTCGGGGTCGTGATTCGCTTCGAGCTTGGCGCGTTCGTCGGGAAAACTGTGCAGGCCATAGGCATAGGCCGACATCGAATTGCGGGTCGTGTCGTTGCCGCCGACGATGAGCAAGATGAGGTTGCCCATGAATTCATGCTCGCTCATATGCTTCATCGCGTCGGACTGGAGCATAATCGAGATGAGGTCGTGCTGGCCGGGGTTGAGCGCCTTGCGGTCCCACAATTCCTTGAACGCGGCGCCCATTTCGAACGCCTTGGCGGTGCGCGCGTGGCGCTGTTCGGTGGTGTCGAAGGATTCGATATCGCCGAGCGCATCGGACCAAGCGGTCAGCCGATGGCGTTCCTCCCAGGGAAAATCGAACAGGATCGCGAGCATGTCGGTGGTGAGTTCGATCGACAGTTTTTCCACCCAGTCGAAGGCTTCGCCGATCGGCAGGGTGTCGATCAGGTCGCTGGTGCGCTTTTGCGTGTCGGCGCGCATGCGCTCGATTTCGGAGGGGCCGAAGGCGGGGGCGACGGTGCGACGCTGCGCGGTGTGCTGCGGCGGGTCCATCGCGATGAACATCGGCAGCGGGATTTCGCCCTCTTTGAGATGTTCGACGCCGTCACCGGCGACGGTGATGCCGCCATATTCCCACGACGAGGAGAAGACTTTGGGCAGCGCCTCGATATGCTGGATCGGCTTGTAGGTGGTCACCGACCAATAGGGGCCGAATTTCGAATCCTCGCAATGATAGATCGGTGATTCGGCGCGCAGCTGGCGCATCGGTGCCTGCCAACGGTCCTCGCTCCACAATTCGGCGCGGCTGACGTCGAGCGGGTTGGCGATTTCGGGGGCGGTGCGAATCTGGGTGGCCATGGGGCAGCTCCTCTGAAGGGCCGTCTCGTGCGGCCTGATCAGTTGCAGAATGCCACTATTTACAGCTTTGTCAATGAGGGGTGGGCAGCGGACGTAGCCGATCCTCCCGCGTTGGGGGAGGATCGGCTACGTTCACACTTGGTCGCCAACCTTACGCCCGCGTCTTCTTCCGCCAGAATTTCCAGCTGCTGCCGCCACTGAGCACCCCGGCGCGGAAGAGGCGGACCGAGAGGAAGATCACGAGCGCGACCCAGATTGCCTGCCAGCCGAGCGCCAGTAGATGCACCGCTTTGCTGTCGTCGGTTGCGGCGCGGGCGGCCATGGCGAGCGGGGAGGAGAAGGGGAAAATTTGCGCGACAGTGGAGAGCGAGCTGCCCGGGGCGCTCGCGGCGGCGGTCGACAGGCTGAACATGCCGACCTGAAAAATCGTGATCGGCAGGCTGAGCATCTGGATTTCGCGCACCGTTGCGGCCTGCGCCCCGACGCCGAGGAACACCGCGCCGAGCAGCAGGAAGGACAGGATGAAATAGACAAAACCCATGCCGAGGAAAAAGGGCCAGCCGGTGGCAGGTGCCGCGGCGAGGGCGGCGGTCGCCTTGCTGGCGCTTTGCACCGACGCGAGCGCCGCCGGATCGATCTGCAGCGCGGCGATCAGCCCGCCGGCGAGCGCCATCACCAGCCAGAAGGCGATGAACAGCACCGCGACGCCGAGGAAGCCGAGCAGCTTGCCGAGGAAGACGCTTTCGAGCGGGACTGCGGCGGCAAGGATTTCGATGACCTTGTTGCCCTTTTCCTCGGCGAGCGAGCTGACCGTTTGCCCGGCGAGAAGGAGGGTGAGCAGGAAGATGATGAAAACCGCGCCGAAACCCAAGGATTGCTGGAGCGCGATGCTGGTGCCGCCGCTCGACAAGGCTTCGAATTTCGGCGCTACCGGTGGTAGCGGCCCTGCGGCCTTCGATCGCAGCACATCGTCGGCGAGCAGCGCAAGATAGTGGCCGGCGTTGCTGTCGGCCTCGCGCTCGACGATGCGCGGCGTGGTGAGCGGGCCGCTGAGTACGGCGTAGGTGTCGCTACCCTTTTCGCGCGCGATGGCGACCGGGTCGGCAGTGGCGGGGCTGGCGATTCGGACCTCAAGCACCGGCACGCGGCGCGCGACGCTCGCGCGCAGCCGTGCATCGGCGGCGCGCAGCGCTTCGACATCGTCGGCGCCGACGACCGCGACGATGCGCCCGGCACCGCGCGCGCTGTCGGCGAGCTGCGATGCACCCATGCCGCCCGCGAGCCCCATGCCGACCATGAACAAGGGCGCGAGCAGGAACAGCAGGAAAGTCGGGGTGGCGACGATCGCCAGAAAATCGCGGCGCGCGATGACGAGCATGTTTTTGAGGAAGGGGGTCATGCCAGCGCCTCCTCGACCGCGTCGGTACTTGCATCGGCGTCGAAACTCGCATCGACCTGGCGGACGATATGGACAAAGGCGTCGTGGAGTGCGGGACGGGTAATTGACAGCCCCGCAACGCCGAGGCCACTGCCCGTGATCCGCGCCAGCAGCGGTTCGACATCGGCATCTTCGATCGGGAAGAACCAGCTGTCGCCGCGTGGTTCGGCTCCGGCGGGGAGTAGCGCCGCGATTGCGGTTGCATCGGCGTCGGCGCGCGGGGTGTAACGCACCTGCATCGGCAGCAGCCCGCGTGCGTCGTCGACCGTGCCCTCGAACCGGCGCTGCGAGCGCGCGATGATCGCGAGCCGGTCGCAAAGGCGCTCGGCATGCGCCATGACATGGGTCGAAAACAGGATCGTCGCGCCGCGATCGCGTTCGCGGCGCACGAGCATTTCGAGCCGTTCCTGATTGACCGGGTCGAGTCCCGAAAAGGGTTCGTCGAGTACGATGAGGTCGGGGGCGTGGACGATCGAGCCGATCAGCTGGATCATCTGCGCCATACCCTTCGACATCTTGCGGATCTTTTCGTCGATGACGCGTTCGAGCCCGAGTTCGGTCATGAAGGTCGCGGCGCGGCGGCGGCCTTCGGACCAGTCGAGCCCGCGCAGCGCGCCCATGAAGGCGATCGCCTCGCGCGCCTTCATCCCCGGATAAAGCCCGCGTTCCTCGGGCAGATAGCCGATGCGGTGGCGCACCGCCTGTGGGCGTTCGCCAAAGACGCGGCTGCTTCCTTCGTCGGGGTCGATGATGCCCAGCGTCATGCGCAGACTGGTGGTCTTGCCTGCACCATTGGGACCGAGCACGCCATAGATGCTGCCTGTCGGCACGGTCAGGCTGACGTCGTCGACCGCCTTGAAATCGTCGAAATATTTGGTGAGGCCGATCGCCTCGACGCTGAAATCGTTCAAATCTCGGTCCCTGATCTGATCATCCGCAAGCTATGGCACGGACGGGCGGCTCGCGTATAGAGCGGCAATGGTTGCCGAAGCCTTGCCTTCCCTCGAAGACCGCTTGGAAGCGGTGGCGCGTGCGCATGGCTTTGTCGCGTTCGGGATCTCCCATGCTGGCGCCGCGCCGCAAACCGCCGAACGATTGAACCAGTGGCTCGCCGAGGGGCGGCACGGCGACATGATCTGGATGGAAAGCCGCGCCGCGCAGCGCGGATCGCCGCAGGGGCTGTGGCCCGAGGTGCGATCGGTGATCGCGCTGGGGATGAGCTATGCCCCCAAGCACGATCCGCTGGCGCTTGCTGAGCACCCGGATCGCGGCCGGATTTCGGTCTATGCGCAGGGCGGTGACTATCATGACGTCGTCAAACGGGCGCTGAAGGCGGTGGCACGCTGGCTGGTCGCCGAGGCGCCGGGAGCCGAGGTCAAGGTATTCGTCGACACCGCGCCGGTGATGGAAAAGCCGCTGTCGGCGGCTGCCGGGCTCGGCTGGCAGGGCAAGCACAGCAATCTCGTGAGCCGCGAGCATGGCAGCTGGCTTTTTCTGGGGGCGATCTACACGACGCTGGAGCTGGTCACGAGCAATCCGGGGCGCGACCGTTGCGGCAGCTGTTCGGCGTGTCAGGACGCGTGTCCGACGCAGGCGTTTCCGGCGCCGTACCAGGTCGATGCGCGGCGCTGCATCTCCTACCTGACGATCGAGCATGACGGGCCAATCCCGCATGAGCTGCGCCGCGGCATCGGTAACCGGGTTTATGGCTGCGACGATTGTCTGGCGGTCTGTCCGTGGAACAAGTTCGCCGAGACCGCGCACGCGCACCGCGCCTTCCTGCCGCGCGCCGAGCTGGTCGCGCCGTCGCTGGGCGACCTGCTCGCGCTCGACGATGCGGGGTTCCGACAGGTGTTTGCCGGGTCGCCGATCAAGCGCATCGGGCGTGGACGAATGGTCCGCAATGCCGCGATTGCGGCGGGGAACAGCGGCGATGCCGGGTTTCGGCCGATGCTGGAACGGCTGGCGGAGGATGACACGCCGATGGTGGCGGAGGCGGCGCGCTGGGCGCTGGATGAATTGACGCCGTGACGTCATTTATAATCCTACCTGTCGCGTAGCGATGGGGAGGTGGCAGTCCGCAGGACTGACGGAGGGGCTTTGGCGCTACCGTTGCTGCCCCTCCACCACTCGCTGCGCGAGCGGTCCCCCTCCCCATGGCTTCGCCACAGGGAGGATCCGGTTAGCGCCGCAGCGCCTCGATACAGCTCGGCACATTGGCATCGCGGCCGTCGGGGGTGCGCGCGTCAACATGGGTCGCAAGCGCGTCGGCGCCTTGTTTTGGCGGATAATAATAGATGTCGAGGATGCAGGCGGCGCCAGCGAACTGCAATTTGCGCGCTGCGCCTTCGGCGACGTCAAGGCGCGGCTTGCCGAACAGGCTGAGCGCCGAATTGGCGGAGTGGCCGATCAGGCTGTTGTTCTGTATCGGGCGCGGCGCGGTGATCGGACCTGCCGCCGGGGGCGCATTCGGCGGGGTGGCGCGCGGAATCGCGTTGCCCGCGCAGCCGCCGAGCAGCAGGGCGAAGCCGGTGAATATCGCCAAGCGGCTGTTGTTGATCATCGCTTCTGGTCCCCGCTCCGCAAATGGAGCATGTGGACGGCCATAGCGGCGCTGAGGATCGGCGCCAACAGATTGGCGATGGGGACCACAAAGCTTGCGGCGGACAGCAGCCCGAGCGACCAACGGGCCGATCTGTCGAGCCGCGGCCTGTCAGGATGGCGCGCCAGTACCATCGCCTCAAGATCGCGGCCGAGCAGCAGACCGTTGACGAACAGCGCAAAGATCGGCGTCCCGATGCCGGTGACGAGCAGCAGGATATAGACGGGCAGCGCAAGCAGATTGCCGCCGATCAGCCGCACCACCGACGCAAGCGCAAGGCGGATATTCTGCCGCCAGCCGACATCGACCGCGCGCGCCGCGGCGGCGGGATAATGGCGTCCTTCGACATCGGCGACGATCGCATCGGCGAACAGCCCGACGACGACGATCGCGACGGCGCGGAAGAGCAGCCAACTGCCCGCGATGATCGCGAGGACAACGAACAGTCCCGCCATGTCGCGTTCGGTTGCCCCCAGCCATTGCCAATGATCGAGCGCCCAGCGCGCGGCGAAGTAGAGTGCGGCGCCGACGACGATCAGCAGGAGGAGGGTGAGCGCCAGACTTTGCAGCAGGATGCGCAGTACGCGCGGGTTCGGCACGTCGCGGAGCGCGAGCAGAAAGGCGTGGACGGCGCGGGTCATGCTTGGGGGATGCGAGGGGTCAGGGCGCGCGTCAAGCGCCGCGCTTGCCTTGATCGGCCCGCATCTCTAAAGCGCGGCAACTTTTTCCCGCCCATCACAGGATATTATATGGCCTCCACTGCCCGTTTCGACGTTGTTGCTATCGGCAATGCCATCGTCGACGTTCTTGCCCGCGCCGACGATGCGCTGATCGAGCGTGAAAATCTGGTCAAGGGGTCGATGCGGCTGATCGACGCCGACGAGGCCGAGCGGCTGTACGCGGCGATGGGTCCGGCGATCGAAATGTCGGGCGGCAGCGCGGCGAACACCTTGGCAGGCATGGCGTCGCTGGGGCGTCGCTGCGGCTTTATCGGTCAGGTGGCCGACGATCAGCTGGGGCATGTGTTCACGCACGACCTCACCGCGCTGGGGGTCGCGTTCGACACGCCTGCTCAAGCCGGTGGCGCGCCGACCGCGCGCTGCCTGATCCTCGTCACCCCCGACGGCCAGCGGACGATGAACACGTTCCTGGGAGCGTCGCAGAATCTGGGCCGCGAATCGCTCGACGCGGCGCTGATCGCCGACGCCGACATCCTCTACCTCGAGGGCTATTTGTGGAACGCCGATGCCTCGCGCGCGGCGATGGCGGAAGCGATCGGTCTCGCCAAGACGGCGGGCCGCCGAGTCGCCTTTACCCTGTCCGACACCTTTGTCGTCGCCGGACATGGCGAAGATTTCCGCCGCATGATGGCGGCGCACGAGATCGACATCCTGTTCGCCAATGAAGCCGAATTGCTCGAACTGGCGCAGGAAGGCGATTTCGAAACCGCGCTCGCCAAGGTGGCCGCCGATATCCCCTTGCTGGTCGCGACGCGCGGCGAGCATGGCGCTGTTGCGGTCACGAGCGGCGAACGCATCGAGGTTGCGGCCGAGCCGATCGACGATGTCGTCGACACGACCGGTGCGGGCGATTTGTTTGCGGCGGGTTTCCTGTCGGGGCTGGCCGAAGGCCGCCCGATCGCCGACTGCCTGACGATGGGCGCGCTGTGCGCGCGCGAAATCATCGCGCAGGTTGGCCCACGGGCGCAGACCGACCTGCGCGCCAAGGTTGCCGAACGGCTCGACTAGGAACTTTCGTCCACCCAACGCGTCCTATGCGCCAGATGAATGGCACAGGAGGACGATATGGCCGACGAAATTCACGAAACGCGCGCACCCGACGGGACGACGCACACCACGACGATCATCGATCGCGAACCGCGCCGCAGCGGCGGATTGGGCATGGGCCTGATCTTGCTGGTCGTGCTGGCGGTCGCGGGCTTCTTTGCGTTCCAGTTTCTGGGTAATGAAAAAGCCGAGACCGGCGCGATCACCGAAGCGGCGCAGAAGGTTGGCGACGCTGCTCAGGATGTCGGCGATGCGGCACAGGAAGCGGTAAAGTAATCAGCGCCCGACTCTAGACGGCGGCGGGTTGTTCGCCCGCCGACTCGGGATGTTTCTTGAACAGGGCGCGATCGGCGGGGCCGAAACCGCGGGTCCAGATCAGCCACGAATAAATGCCGAGGATGACCGGCACGCCGATCAGCAGCTCGGCCCATTCGGGCAGCTGCGTCGCGCCCCAGCCGAGGATGGCAGCGCCCGCGGTCGCCCAAACCAGTGCCCAGCGCAGGCTGTTCACCGGGGCTTGCAGCACATGCGCGAGCAGCCGCGCCTTCACCACCGACGCGAAGCCCAACGCGAGCATCAGCGCGAGGGCGACCGCCGCGGCGTAAGTGATGGGCGGCCAGCCCATCGACTTGGCGATCAGGATCAGCGTGACGCTGAATATCGCCTGCAACGCCAACGTCGCCATGCTGATTAAAAGGTTACGGTGGCGCGCGACATAGACGAGCGCCGCCTCGCTGACGACCGCGGTCGCGGCGACGACTTCGGCGGCGAGCAGGAAGGCGAGCGCCGCGGTACCGCTGACGAATTCGGGGCCGACAAGGCCCATCACCGCCTCACCGGGGATGCCAAGCGCGAGCGCGACTCCGGCCTGCGCGGCGATGATCCAGAAGCCGACCTGGCTGACCTGTGCCGCCACGGCGGCAAGCCGCTTTTCGGCGAGGTTGCGGGTGATGACCGGGCCGAGGATCGGCTCGAAACTGGTTTTGAGCTTTTGAGGCAGCGAGGCGACCTGCTGCGCCATATAATAAATGCCGTAGATCGTCGGCGAGGTGAACTGGCCGAGAATGAACAGGTCGAGCCGCCGCGTGCCCCATTCGATCGCGTCGGCGGCGGCGAGCGGCGCGTTGCGCCGCGCAACTGCGATCAGATGCGCAGGGTGCGGTTGCCAGCCGCGCGGCCCGCCATAGTGGCGCAGCATCGGGATCAGCGCGGTCAGGAAGGCGCCGAGCATGGCGGCGGCGTAGGACAGCATCAGCCCGCCCTGCACCGACACGAACCAGAAACCTGCGGCGGCGGCGCTGATCACCCAGGGTTCGACAATCGCGCGCGCGCGCACCGTCGCGCCGATGTCGAAGCGGTAAGCACAGGCGGCGAGCGCGATATCGGTCCCGGCAATGGCAAAGACGAGCAGCGCCATCCAGCGGTCGGCGCCGCCGATGTCGCCGGCGGGATACATGAGCTGCGGAAAGGCGAAGAGCAGCGCCGATCCCGCCGCGGAGGCGAGGAAGGCGACGAACATCCCGTCCCACACGACGGTGCGATGGTCGGCGCCGTTGATGCTCAGTTGCTCGGCGAGGCCGCGCTTGAGTCCGAGCGTCGCAAGCTGCGCGACCAGTTCGATGACGAGCACGGCAAAGGCGAAGCGCCCGACCGCTTCGGGACCGTACCAGCGTCCGGCGACATAAAGGAAAGGCAGGCGCGCCACGAGGCGCAGGATGAAGCCGAAGAAATTGGTCCGCCCGCCTTTGGCGAGCGCAGCGGTGTCGGCATCGCCCGGGGGGGCTGCTGCCGATGCGGGCGCGGCTGCGCTGTCCGTCTGGCTCAAGCCCGCCGCCCCTTCTGCTGGTCCCCGGTGCGCAGTCTAGCGCGATGCGGGGGTGCAGGCAAATCTGTGCTAAAGTTCACCGACCCTCGGATCGCAGCGGGCGGCTGAGCAGGGCATGAATGGCGTCGGCCACGCGTGTTTCCCCCGCCACCAGCTGTGCCACCGTATCGCAGATCGGCATGTCGATGCCGTCGGCGCGCGCCGCGGCGGCGATCACCGGAGCGCTGAACGCCCCTTCGGCGACGGTGCGGCGGTCGGCCATCAGTGTGGCGGCATCGTCGCCGCGCCCCAGCCCCTGGCCGAGCGCGAAGTTGCGCGAATTGGACGAGGTACAGGTGAGGACGAGGTCGCCGAGCCCGGCGAGTCCCGCCAGCGTCTCCGCCTGCGCGCCGCGCGCCAGCCCGAAGCGCGTCATTTCGGCAAAGCCGCGGCTGATCAATGCGGCGCGCGCATTGAGCCCGAGTCCGGCGCCGTCGACGATGCCGCAGGCGATAGCGAGGATATTCTTGATCGCGCCGCCGATCTCGGCGCCGATGACGTCGGTCGACACATAGGGGCGGAAATGCGGCCGCGCGATCGCGCCTGCGATGGCGGCTGCGAGGTCGGGATCGGCGGCAGCGAGGGTGATCGCGGTTGGCAGTCCGGCGGCGACCTCATGCGCGAAGGTCGGGCCGGAGAGCACCGCGTGCGGCCGTTGCGGCGCCAGTTCGCGCGCCATGTCGATCGGGAAGGCGAAGCTGCCTGCCTCTATCCCTTTGCTGCAAAAGATCAAAGGTGCGTCGCCCGCGGGGAGATCGCGAAGCACGGCACGCAAGAAAGGCACCGGCACGACGACGAGCAGCGCATCGCAATCGGCCATATCGACGAGCGCGCTGGTTGCCGTCAGCGACGCCGACAGCACGGCGCCGGGCAGAAACACCGGATTGCGCTGCTCGGCGTTGATCGCCGCGACGACGTCCTCTTCGCGTGCCCACAGGCGGACGGGCGCGCCATCGGCGGCGAGCAGCTGCGCCAGCGCGGTGCCCCAGGCGCCGCCGCCGATCACGCCGAAGTTCCGATATGACGTCATGCTTTCACGTGTCATGCTTTGACTCCGGCACCGCGCACAGTTTCCGCAGCGGGATCGAGCGGCCAGCGCGGGCGCGCGGCGACCGACAGATCGTCGAAAAGCCCCGCGGCGAAGCGCTCGGCTCCGGCCCAGGCGATCATCGCGCCATTGTCGGTGCACAGCCACAAGGGTGGCGCGACGAAGGGCCGGTCGAAACGTGCGGCAAGATCGGTCAGCGCGGTGCGGATCGCGCCATTGGCGGCCACCCCGCCCGCGACGACAAACGCCGTCGCGTCGGGACAGGCGGCAAGCGCGATGCGGCTGCGATCGACGAGGCAGTCGACGACCGCCTGCTGGAACGAAGCGGCAAGGTCCGGGATGCTGTGGGCTCCGGTGGCGGCGGCGCGCGCCACGGCGCTTTTGAGCCCGGCAAAGGAGAAATGTGGCTCCGCGCTGCCGATCAGCGGACGCGGCAGCGGCACCGCGTGCGGATTGCCGTCTTGCGCGATGCGTTCGACCGCGGGGCCGCCGGGATAGCCGAGCCCAAGCAGCTTGGCGGTCTTGTCGAACGCTTCTCCCGCCGCGTCGTCGATCGTAGTGGCGAGGCGGCGATAATCGCCGACGCCCTTGACCAGCAGCAACTGGCAATGACCGCCAGAGACGAGCAGCAGCAGATAGGGGAAGGCCAAGTTGGGGTCGACGAGTCGCGGCGACAACGCATGGCCTTCGAGGTGATTGACCGCGATCAGCGGCTTGTTCGCGGCGTGGGCGAGCGCCTTGCCGGTGACGAGCCCCACCATGACTCCGCCGATCAGGCCGGGACCGGCGGTTGCGGCAATCGCGTCGACATCGGCGAGCGACATGCCGGCATCGGCGAGCACCCCGGCGACGATCGGCGCGAGGCGGTCGACATGCGCACGCGCGGCGATCTCCGGAACGACGCCGCCGAACGGGCTGTGCTCGGCCTCCTGTCCCGCGACGCGATGCGCCAAAATGCGCCGATCGCTATCGACAAGCGCCGCTGCGGTTTCGTCGCAGCTCGATTCGAGGCCAAGGATGAGAGTCATATTATTGCGTGTTCCTTTACCCGCCCCTTTATCGGCAGGGCAAGCCGCGCTAGCAGCGACGCGATGACTGACCTTCCGACCCCCGAGAACCCCTTGCGCATCGGCACCCGCGCGTCGCCGCTGGCGATGGCGCAGGCGCATATGACGGTGGCGGCGCTCATCGTGGCGCATGGCATAGCGTCCGAGGCGCTGGAGATCGTGCCGATGACCGCGACCGGCGACCGCATCCAAGACCGGGCGCTCGCCGAGGTTGGCGGCAAGGAATTGTGGACGCGCGAGCTGGATGCGGCGCTCGATGCCGGGGTAATCGACATTGCGGTCCATTCGCTCAAAGACGTCGAGACGCTGCGCGATGCCCGCTTTGCGCTGGGTGCGATGCTCGAACGCGCCGACCCGCGCGACCGGCTGGTGGTGCGCGAAGGCATTTCGGCGACGAGCATCGCCGACCTGCCGCACGGCGCCCGGCTGGGGACGAGCAGCCCACGCCGCGCCGCGCAGATCCGGCGAATTCGCCCCGATGTGGAGCCGGTGCTGCTGCGCGGCAATGTCGCGACCCGGTTGGCCAAGTTGGCGGCGGGCGACGCCGATGCGACCTTGCTGGCGGCGGCGGGGCTCGACCGGCTGGGAATGCATGCGGTGGGCAGCGTGCAGGATGCCGCGCTGCTGCTGCCCGCAGCGTCGCAGGGCGCGATCGGGATCGAATGCCGCGCGAGCGATGGCGCGACGCTCGCACTCATCCTGGCGATCGACCATACGCCGACCCACCGAGCGGTGGCGGCCGAGCGGGCTTTTCTGGCGGCGCTGGGCGGCGATTGCCGCTCGCCGGTGGCGGCGCATGCGCATTGGCGCGATGACGGCATGTTGCAACTCGACGCCGAGATTTTCTCCGAAGACGGCGCCGATCATGCGGCAGGGCATGCGCTGATCGATCATGATGATGCCGCGGCGGCGCTGGCACGGCGGTTGCTTGATGACGCGCCTGAGACGGTGCGGCGGCTGTTCGCGGCATGAGCGGCGGCTTGCCGCTGCTCGTTACCCGCCCCGAACCGGGCAATAGCGCCACGATTGCGCGCGCGGCCGCGCTGGGATTTGACGCTCATGCGGCGCCGCTGTTTGCGGCCCAAGCAATACCATGGACCGCGCCGTCGCCCACGGGTTACGACGCGCTGCTGCTCACCAGCGCTCAGGCCGTGCGGCTGGCCGGACCGCAGCTGGCGCGCCTTGCCGCGCTGCCGGTTTATGCGGTGGGCGCCGCGACCGCCGATTCGGCAAAGGTGGCGGGACTGACGGTCGTTCAGACGGGCGCGGCCGACGCTCAAAGCCTTCTTGATGGCATGACGTCAGGCAAGCCCGCTCGGATCCTGTGGCTTTGCGGCCGCGAGCGATCCGAATTCGATCCGCGCGGATCGGCGCTGGAGCCGGTCGCTTGTTACGCGGTCGATGCGGTGGAGCCACCCCCTGCGTGGGCGCAGCTGGTCGCCGCACCCGCCGTGCTGCTCGCTCATTCGGCGCGCGCGGCGCAGCGGATCGCCGACCTTGTCGGCCCACAGCGCGCGCATCTGGTACTGGTCGCGATCAGCCCCTGGGTCGCGGCGGCAGCGGGCGATGGCTGGGCCGAAATGGCCGCGAGCGCGCAGCCTACCGACGCTGGAATGTTGGCACTGGCGCATCGTTTGTGCCACAAGGGCGGAAAATAGGGTCGTTCGAAAGAGACATATGGCAATCGACAGCATCGACACCCCCTCGCCCATGGCCGAGGCGGTCCCTGCTAGGGGACCATCGTTTCGCCTGCTCGCCATCGCTGCCCTGCTCCTGCTGCTGATCGGCGTTATTGGCGGCGGCTGGGCGGTGAATCGCTGGTTGACCGGCGATGCCACCGCACCGGCGGCGAAGGCGATCGACACGCAGACAGTCGGCGATCTGGCCGACCCGGCGCTGCTCGCAGGCGCCGCGCCAAAAGGCAGTGCGGCGGACCAGCCGCTGATCGTCGCGCCGGTCGACGGCGCCAACGCGCTGGCGGCGCGGGTTGCAGAACTCGAACAACGACTGTCGCGGATCACGCTGGAGGCCGAATCGGCGTCGGGCAATGCATCACGCTCCGAAGGCCTGCTCGTAGCGTTCGCGGTGCGCCGCGCGCTCGATCGCGGGTTGTCGCTCGGTTATCTTGATGCGCAGCTGCGCCTGCGCTTTGGCGACGATCAGCCCAATGCGGTCAAAACGATCATTGATACCTCGCGCGAGCCGGTGACGCTCGAGCAATTGCGCGCCGAACTCGACACGCTGGCGCCGCAGCTCGTAGGGCGCGGTGGTGACGACAATGGCAGCCTGTGGACGGGTTTTCGCCGGGAGCTGAGCGAGCTCTTCGTCGTGCGCGCCGCGGGGACGCAGTCGCCGCGTGCCGCCGAACGACTGGATCGCGCGCGACGCTATCTGGGCGCGGGACAGGCCGATTTGGCGATCGCCGAGGTCGAAGCGATGCCCGGCGCTGCCACCGCGAATGACTGGCTGATCGATGCGCGGCGCTATCATGAGGCGCGGCGGGCGCTTGACCTGATCGAGACCGCCGCGATATTGGAGCCGCGCGACAGCCCCGCTGCCGCGATTGCCCGCACCACCGCGGCTCCGACCCCCTAGCGCGCGTCCCGTAAGGGGCTGCTCGCCTTTAAGAGAAAGCCCCTTTGATGGCCCTCGCCGACCCGCAGCGCATCGAAGCGCTCGACCCGCTCGACCCCCTTCAGCTCGATGCGGAGCTCAGCGAAGAGGAGCGGATGGTGCGCGATACGGCGCGTTCCTACGCGACCGATGCGTTGCTGCCGCGCGTCACTTCGGCGTTTCTCGATGAGCGGTTCGACCGCGAGATCATGTCCGAAATGGGCGCGCTTGGCCTGCTCGGCGCGACGATCGACCCCGAATATGGCGGCGCCGGACTGAACTATGTCAGCTACGGGCTGATCGCCCGCGAAGTCGAGCGCGTCGATTCGGGCTACCGATCGGCCTGTTCGGTGCAAAGCTCGCTCGTGATCCACCCGATCAACGCCTATGGCAGCGAGGAACAGAAGCGGAAATATCTGCCCGGGCTGACCTCGGGCGAACTCGTCGGCTGTTTCGGGCTGACCGAGCCCGATGCGGGCAGCGATCCCGGCGGGATGCGGACGCGCGCCGAGAAGATCGAGGGCGGCTACCGCCTCAAGGGCGCCAAGATGTGGATCACCAATTCGCCGATCGCCGACGTGTTTGTCGTGTGGGCGAAGTCGGAGGCGCATGATGGCGCGATTCGCGGTTTCGTGCTCGAAAAGGGCATGAAGGGCCTGTCGGCGCCGAAGATCGAGGGCAAGGTGAGCCTGCGCGCCTCGGTCACCGGCGAGATCGTCATGGATTCGGTTGAGGTCGGCGAGGATGCGCTGCTGCCGCATGTGTCGGGGCTGAAAGGGCCGTTCGGTTGTCTCAACCGGGCGCGTTACGGTATCGGCTGGGGCGCGATGGGCGCGGCCGAATTCTGCTATGAAGCGGCGCGCAATTATACCGGCGAGCGCAAGCAGTTCGGGCGGCCACTGGCGGCCAACCAGCTCATCCAGTTGAAGCTCGCCAATATGCTCACCGAAATCGCGCTCGGCCTGCAAACGGCGCTGCGTGTCGGGCGGTTGATCGACGAGGGCCGGTTGATTCCCGATGCGATCAGCCTGCTCAAGCGCAACAATTGCGGCAAGGCGCTCGATATCGCCCGCGTCGCGCGCGACATGCACGGCGGCAACGGCATTTCGGCCGACTATCATGTCATCCGCCACGCAGTGAACCTGGAAACGGTGAACACCTATGAGGGCACGCACGACGTCCATGCGCTGATCCTGGGCCGCGCGATCACCGGCATTTCGGCTTTTGGCGGATAGCATCGCGAAGCCGCTCGCAGGCATCCGCGTCGTCGAACTGGCGCGGGTGCTCGCGGGGCCATGGTGCGGGCAATTGCTCGCCGACCTGGGGGCCGAGGTGGTCAAGGTCGAGCGACCGGGGGTTGGTGATGACACGCGCAGCTGGGGACCGCCCTTCATCATGGGCGAAGACGGCGAAAGTCTGGGCGCAGCCTATTATCACAGCACCAATCGCGGCAAGTCCGGGGTGGCGATCGATATTGCGACGACCGCGGGGCAGGCGGCGGTCCGCGATCTGATTGCCGATGCGGATGTTGTGATCGAAAATTACAAGGTCGGCGGACTGGCGAAATATGGCCTCGATCCCGCGACACTGATCGCTGATTTTCCGCGGCTGATCGTCTGTTCGATCACCGGTTTCGGGCAGACCGGGCCTTATGCCCACCGCGCCGGCTATGATTTCATCATCCAGGCGATGGGCGGCGCGATGTCGCTGACCGGTGAGCCCGACGGCGCACCGCAAAAGGCGGGGATCGCCTATGCCGACATCTTCACCGGCATATATTCAACCGTCGCCATTCTCGCGGCGTTGCGGCGGCGTGACGCCACCGGAAAGGGCGCGCATATCGACATGGCGCTGCTCGATTGCCAGGTCGGGGTGCTCGCCAATCAGGCGGCCAATTACCTCGCGAGCGGCGTATCGCCGCGCCGGATGGGCAATGGCCACGCCAATGTCGTCCCCTATCAGGCGTTCGCGACCGCCGACGGCCAGCTGGTGATCGCGGTCGGCAACGACGGGCAGTTTCGTAAATTATGTATGATTTTGGGCGAGCCGGGCTGGGCCGATGACGCGCGCTTTGCGAACAATGCGGCGCGGCTGGCCAATCGCACGACGCTGATTCCGCTGCTCGCGGCGAAGATCGCGGGCTGGGACGCGCAGCCACTGGCGCTGGCGCTGGAGGCCGAGGGCGTCCCCGCTGGGCCAATCAACGATATGGCGGCGGTGTTTGCTGACCCGCAGATTGCGGCGCGCGGAATGCGGTTTCGGCCCGAGGGCGCCGCGGTCGATGGGCTCGCCAGCCCGATTGTGATCGACGGCGAACGAATGGTCGCGTTGGGCGGGGCGCCGGTTCTGGGCGGCTGATTTTGGGCGGGCGTGAACAACCGCCCTCTGTATCCCGTTCGTGGGGGGGGGACTGGAGCAACCCCCCGGGCGGGGCCAAAACAAC